>Ga0325401_1002908_pt1 | contig 15432 bp, 12 predicted proteins | sample PopdelMetagenome_FD_205666 | JGI IMG/M metagenome (GOLD analysis project Ga0325401, IMG submission 205666) | Populus deltoides microbial communities from Bellville, Georgia, United States - Xylem-PdKOR-R2 | ecosystem: Host-associated > Plants > Phyllosphere > Stem > Wood/Secondary xylem | place...
TAATATAAAAAATATTATTATTTGTGGTACAAAAATTATTATTTTTATTATTATTGAAAGTATTAATACTAAAAAATACTATTATTTGTGGCCCCAGCGCATAGGCAGAGCAGCCAAAGCGCCAAGTCTCGTCACGTGGCGCACAGGTCTGGCTGTGCGCCCTGGACAAGGCAGCCCAAGCGCCAGGTGTCCCCATGTGAAGGCACGGGCTTGGCTCACGCCCAAAGCAAGGGCAAGCCAGCCTTAGAACCACGTACACGGCGCTCGGACCTAACCCAGCACAAGGACAAGCAAACCAAGCGCCAGGTGTCGTTATGTAAGGGCTCGGGCCTGGCTAACACCCAGGGTAGCCCCACCAAAACTTGAAGTGACCATTTTCTCCATAACTATTCATTCAATGACAAATATATCACAGTAAAAAGACAACCTCACCCTTTTTTTTGTTGCACTTACAACTCTTTATGGCAAGGGCCGGATTCTTATTATACTACTTCAATCTATAGTATATTGAATCTAGATAAACAATAAGAGGGCTGTAAGCTATTTTAGTATATTATATAACGGTACAAGCTACCACTAGTTGAAACTGTCTCAAAATCATTCACAGCCTGATGCCCCAGAGGGCTTGAAGAGAACACGCCAATAATTCGTCCATTGATTTTATTGGAGATTAGCGAGGAAGGATCTTGGAAATACATTATTAATAAATTTAGGAGTCGGACACTAATATACTGTTATTAAACATAAACCCCAATGAGATTTTTACATCTATTCTCTATTTATTTGATTCTAGAACACATTTCTTAAATCATAACACGAGATATTGATTTAATTGACCAGATTGATTAGTGTATGTTAATTGTGTGTTTCTGATAATTTTTGTAGTTATGGTTTAAAAAAATTAAATTTAAAAATATATTTTTAATTGTGGTTAAGAAGCAGATTTTAAAAAAAATATATGTTTAATTAAAATTAATGCAATATGAATTTTTTTTGTGTAAAATAATTGAAAAGCAGGTTTTCATAAATAAAAAATATATTATTTTAATTTTTATAAAATTAAAATTTAAAACTCAGTAAAAAAACAAAAAATACCTGATTAACCAAAAAAGCAGAAATATTTACCCTGAGGTGAAAATTGTTTTCCACGGATGCAATTCAATGGTCGGTTTTCAATTTTATTTATTTTTATTTTGATAAAAATAAAGAACACTGAACAGATTTTACCGTGGCTTTTCTGTATTTTTCATCATGGAAGAGGAAGAATTATCCAACTTATGTCAATATGCACGTAATTCTTTACCACACTATGTAATTCTTTTTGAAAAATAACATGAACCCCATTTTAGCTCGTAAACACCACCATCGTTTTTTCTTCAAAGCTGTTGAGTGTTGACAAACACAAAATCTCTCGATCTCTGCAAATTCAACAGAATATTCCCATTAATGCTCCCTTTGAATCCAATCCATTGTCACGATAGATATCACATCACCACTTTTCATGGTTTTGTCGAGTAATTCTACGATAAGATACTTAATTATCAACCATATACTGATATAAAAAAAAACAAAAGTAGTAGTGGATCTAGCTAGAGAATTCCCACCATCACACATCACATCATCTGATCTTGAAGCCGCAGGAAGAAGGGTGCTTTATGAATTACGAGACTCTACCAGCAGCTCCTCTAAAACTTCATAAATACCTGAAGAATAACATGAACCCCATCTCCATTTATCCAGCCTTCTATCCTCTCGTTGCGTTACAGTCTTCTTCTATTTATACGTACACGATAAGAATCCATCTCCATTATACCTGATAAGAATCCTACATAATCTACCGATTAATCAAATAAAATGGTGACGTTAAGAATCTGATCGATCCAAAAAGCTGCTATCAGATGAAGTATTTATTATGTTTGACAACATATGATGTACGTAGTTGAAGCGTGTCAACTTGGAAAAGCTTTCCTTGCTGCAGCTTCTAAAACCAGAAGAGGTAGCAACACATGGAGCTTACTATTCCATTTGTATTGTATATCAAGAGTGATTGTAACTTGAAATTGTTCTTTAAAATACGTTTAGATTAAAAAAAAACACTAAATTGATGTATTTTAAAGGGATTTTTTAATAAATTTGATACGCATGAAAATTATAAATAAATTTCCTTCAAAAATATTAATGTGACATATTTTTTTAAAAAAAAACATCACAGAAAACAAATAAGAACTACCTATCAAAACACACACGCACACTTGCATATATTCATGTTTACAACTTCTAGCTGGTGACATATATTCATGTTTACAACTTCTAGCTGGTGATCTTAATTAATGTCGAAGTGGGAATATGGTCAACCCCCTCCACTATAACATTTAACAGTTTTACCAACGGTTTTTTTCTTTTGGCATGAGATTATTATTCTATCGGTGAAAATTTTACCGACTAATTCACCGATAGAATACGTTCGTCGGAATAACATTAATCGGTAATTCCATCATCTGTCATTAATTATATCGGTAAAAAAAAAACTTATGGTTTTACATATGGAAAATGCATGCTAAAAAAAATTATGCTTCATTCCATCGATATTTTCCTTGGAAAAATTGTCATATAACCTAAAAAAATATCATATGTAATTCCGTCGGTGATTATTTAAAAATATTTTTTTAAAATCTATTTAACAAAACTAGAAAATAATTAAATTAATATAAATCAACACTCCATAATACTTAGAATTGAGTTGCTTGGAAAAAAGAAGAAGAAAAACAACTCAAAAAATTTGCAACAAAAAAATAACACAAAAAAATAAAACAACAACAACATTGATCTCATATGCAAAAAAAAATATCCTATAGCAACATTCATATAATTATTAAGAACAAAAAAATTTAAAAATAAAATAAAATAACAAATATAATGAAAAAAACACAGAAAAGAGAAAAAAGAAAAATCTTACCTTAATGTGTAGTTGCGAGTGAAGCTGAGAAGAGAAAAATAAATAAATTCATAAAGTATGTTAATTAAACAAAATCTGAAAAGAGAAAAGAAAAAAAAAAGAAGAAGACAAATGAGAGTGGAGGAGAAGAGGAGTTGAGGAGAGAAGAGAGGAGAAAGAAAGAAGGAAATAGATGTTGATGTTTTTTACTTAAGGGTAAGAAGAAGAAGAAAGGGAAGAAGAAGATCAGGCTCATCTATTATGAAATGAGGGATTCTATTTGTTGAGGTATTTTACCGATGGATAATTAAATATCAATATTTCTAACCGTTTCGTCGATGATTCCATCTGTAATATTTAATTTAAATTTTTAATTTAATCAAAAATTTTCAGAAACCGCCAAATATCACCAACGACTTTTCAATATGTTGTTGATTTCGTCTATAATATTTAATTTAAATTTTCAATTTACTCGAAAATTTTCAGAAACCCATCAAATAACACCGATGACTTTTCAATCCGTTGGTGATTTTATCTGTAAAGAATAATAATTAATAATGCAATTAAAAAGTAGATAGTTCTAGTGCTCTCTGAAAAATTCTCTTTTTAATTGACATGATAATTAATGTTAAGGAGAAGTGAACACTTTATCAATGATTTTACCGACGGATTTTACCGACATGATTAATTCTGTTGGTATAAATAATATGTCATTGTATTTTTTTAATTTTTTTCATTATAATTCTCTTAATATATATTAAAAAAATATTTTAATCAATAAAATTTATTATAATTTACCGATAAAAATATTTGTTCAATATTTCCGTTAACGGATATACCTCTCTGTATGTGAAAGAGGACAAAAAAGAAAAGCACAGGTTCATGTAAGAAATGGTAATAATGCAAACGAAATGATGTCACAAAGTCCATCCAGTAAGGAAAGCACTCAACTCATGAAGCCATTATTTCCTTGTCGAAGGGGAGCGGGTGAAGATATATAGTGACGGACGTAGATATCTTCCACAATTAATATATGATTAAGGGGAGTGCAATTTGCATGCTGGACAAATTATGATGTAATTAAGTCTATTCATGAACTGTTTTTAGTATATCATTTTCCTTGAAATTGAAGATTATATACTGCCTAAAATGCTGTTTAAATCAACGTGTACACTTTGTATTGTGTGTTGCTTGTATCATTGATGATGCTTCCAATTTTCATGGATGGAAAAGGGTGCTGCAAGCAATTCAGGAACAAGAAACTACAAGCAAGAACCATGTTTCTCGATCAAATGCCACGAAAGTGAAACCCCTGCACAGCATCAACCAGCGCTTGTAAATCCATCTCCAACAGCACATGGTTAAGGCCTTAGTTTCTTATTTCATGGCTGAGCAACACCTGCATGCCTTGAGGACATCTGCATATTGATTAAAATTAACCAGGACCAGGGCATTTTTTTGCTTTATTACAAAGGATGGTGATGGGTGTCAGGAGAGTTGAAAAGTATGCCGCAAAGAAGGCCTTAAAGGGAGACTTCCACATCCATCTTAAAGTGAATAAAGCTCCACCATCGAATAATTATTACTAGCAGAAACTTTATCAGAGGTAGGGAAGAGAAAGGGATAGAAAAATCCCTCATCATCAGAGAAAAGCTTTCACGACAAATTTCTTAGACAAACTACACGGGGGAATGTTTTGATATGCTTGTTACTGGGAAACCTCAAAAATGCTCCCCAGCTATATTTGCAATACCAATTTTACCGCCAAACAAACTTTTATATCTATTTTATCCCTTAATTCAGTATTCTTTCCATATTTGATCATAGATTCCATTCAATTTGTGCAATTTGTTTTCGCTCAAAAAATGATGTTTAGCAGGGGACTTAATGAATTTTTGTCAAGAAATTTCAACAAGAAGATGCTTCTGGAGAAATCATTTAAAAAAAAACAAGATTGGTATAAAAAATTGACTGAAGGTAAATAGTTACTAATGAATTAGTTAAAAGGCATTTTCGAGATTCTTATTTTTTTGGTTCGGACGACTCAAGTTGCAACTTGCAATCCCAGAAAAAATACCTAGTGGAAAGTGCCAGCAGGCCACATAATAGAGAGCGAGAATGGTTTCAGAAACTGGATTTAAATTCCAATGGCAAGTCATTACCATGACAAATTTTCAGAAATGTTGCCTTACATTAAATGCTTCTTGTTAGTAGAAACTTGTTGGTAGAAAGGTATGTGGAGCATACAGCGGTAGGAGATTTCATTTTCACCGTTACTTCAAGACATGCGAAGCCCCTTCCCTCTTTCTCTTTTAACACGATACAAGCAAATTAGACTGGCAGGACAGTTGCAGGCAAGGGATCAATGTAATGACAAACTATTCACTCTTCCACAGTGAGGTCTGCAGATAGCAATCAGGATTAAATATCTGGAAGAGCTATCATCAGGAGCTGTAAAGTAAGGCACGAATGATCATAAAAAAGGAGAAAGATGATAGGAGAACAACAGCAAAAAAAAAAAAAAAACTTAATTCTCAAGTCCATAAAAACAAAAAAGATCTTACAAACGCTCTGTTAAATTCACAGATAAAATTTTAGGCAGGTCAACTAATAGCCCGTAGCGCAATTTAAACACTTTCATTTGAAATTAATTGAGACCATTATGGAACTGCTGCACCTTCACCTTGATTGTTAAGAGTCGGTCTTACTTCCAGCGAACACACAAGGCAAAAGAACGAGCTTTCATTGAAGGGAGAGACCTCAAACAAATCGCATGCAGCTTGCAACGTGTCAAGGTTTGTGGAGTTTGAAGCCAAAAACTCTTGGGACGTAACTCTGTGTTGCCTTCTGTGGCTTTAGGTGACCATATGTCATCAAAAATAGGTGAGGAAATGTTGTTCCAAAATAAGCTCCATCAATGTCTAGGCAATGTCAAAGAAATTTTGTATAGAAACAAAGCAGAGTGTATCTTTAAACATGTAGATACTGACATAAAGCCATAAAAACTATGCAATGCAAAATTGAGCTCATAGTTGAACCTAACGGGCCAGGTATCTAATATCACAAGCATAATGTAGTCCGGCACACAGCCTACATGTTTAGTCCAAAAGTTAAAGTTATGCAGAATCATAAGAATGATGCTCTGATGTCAAACTTTAATTTGGTCTAAAGAAATGGGAACTTTCATGTCAGTATAAAAATATGACCAGATGAAGTAAAATCTTTAAAGATATAGCAAAAAGTATCAGCAGATTCCAATTATATGCAATGATATCAAGTAGCCAATGATTCATGTTATAGAAGGATACTGCCTTGATACTTGGATCGAGGGTAATAGATGTCTTCACATTTTGGACAGTAGATTTTGACAGTACTTGAACGAGGAATGTCTGATTGACCAACTGGGAAGCAGGGCTGTCCACAGCAATAAACTCGTGGGCATCTCCCAAAGTCATAGTTTTTGTACTTCTCCAACTGTAGAAGTTTCCAAAACAACATTTAATAACCAATTAAATAAGACAAGATGACAACAGATAAAAGAAGGAAACAACAGAAGCAGCAGTAAAAAATATTACCATGGCAGACATCCCCTTGCTAGTAAGTATGTAACGCACATGAATAAGACCGTAAAGCATCTCTGCTGCAGATTCCACCAACTCATTCTGTTCTTCAGTGAACATATCACCTGAGAATGTGCAAATGCAAAGAAACTTAACATCAGCATACAATACACGATAAGATGCAAAGGGTCCACACTGAAGTAATGGATTTGTTAATGTGAGAAAACTTAACCAAGCTAAGAACCCCTACTTCTTTTCTATTTCTTGGATATCAGAAAATATGACCACCTAAAGAGGACTTCTCAGGCTAGGACTCTTTAAATTATTCAATCACTTGTTTGAACACCAGGCACGCATAATCCAAGGACAAAGAACAGTCACAAAATAGTATATGTTAAGAGAACTACCCAGATGATGAAGAATCATTCATATGGGAAAAGTTAAGCATACACAAGAAGAAAATCTTTCTTTGCAAGAAAAATTCACTCTTTTAAGTTTTCATTCCTTCATCTGGAGTTTTAATAAAACATATTTTCGAACTCAGTGTCATAATGTGCAGAAAAAAGACATGTCCAATATAAATTAAACATTAATCAGACATTGGTTTCAAAAGAATACAAAAAGCAGCTGCCCATGCTTAGATTCTGCATTTGTATCTCATGCTCGTAGATTATGGACGCAGGCCATGTGAAAGTTCAACTTAAAAGATTACCAAGCAACAGAGAACACATAGCAAATGAATTGGATTCTAGGTAGAAAGGTTGAAGGGAAAAACCAAACTTTCCAAAAGTTCAGTTTGAATTTTCAACAAATAAACATAAATTACATACAAGCCGTAGTCCTATTTACAACAGGGAATCGCTTACCATGAGAAGATTCAACATCCAATATAAGATCAAGTGCATAATCATAGTATGGAACTTGACTGCTCAGTCCACAAAGATTAAAATCATCCTGAATGTACTCATCATCAACTTCACAGAAAAATTCATTTCCTCGCAAATTGCAAAACCACGAGATCCAAGATGTGTCATCTCCATCAGAACCACTAACATCCGACTCCTCACTGTCTGTCTCAGATTCCTCTGCAGTTCATCAAAATAAGGGCCTCATAGCAGATCATTGTTAATACCTTACATAAATAATTAAGTGCATAGAGGGAAGAGAGAATAAAGCAAGTCCAAGGGCCTCAATCAGCCAAATTAACATAGAATATAAGTAGCCAAACCATCTTAAGGAATCCAAATGCAATAGATTTAAACATCATTTTCTCCTACCACTGCAATTCCACACATGAAGAGTGTAGAAAAAAGAAGAGCACTTAAATGGTTACCCATTATTCTTAGTTGTAAAGGACTCTCTATATACCATCCCATGCAACACTTAAATAATACATTAGTAGTAACAGAATAAATACCAAACCCAGATCCATTTGTCACTAAAATGTAACTTATACGGTATAAATACAACGAGCAAGAAAATGCCAAAGTTAACGTATTGATTAGATTGAATAATGCTCGTAGCCAGTTGCTTTCACCGAGGCATAAGTCAAAATGTAGTTAAACTCCTCACACTCAGACAACAATATTCACATTAGATGAATGCAAGCACGGCAGAGAGCGAAAATAAAAAAAAAGTAAGTAGTATATCACCCCTTAATCATAACCATACCTTATCCACTTAAAAACACACATACAACAGCTCAACTTACTAAATCAAACAAAATCATCACCGTTGCTCCACAAACCAAGATCCCATGCACCAAATAAGCTCAAAAACAAATCAACATAAAACATAAACCCCAAAAATTAAAAGAAAAAAAATCACTCTAGCTAAAAGACCAGCATACACACGAGCCACATTGCTCCGAAGAGAACAGCTAAAAACCAAACTTCAAAAAAAAATTAACTGTCCAGAGAAACTCAGATGCCATAACACACATTCACCTCCAAATAATTGTCCACAGCTCCCACAGAACACAAAATCCCTAAAAATAGGGACAGTTAATCAATCCCAGAAGACACAAAAAAAAAAGATAAACAAAAGCAGCAAAAAACCAGATCCCAGACGCACAAAAACAATTAAAAATAATCAAGTTGAGCATAAAGAACCAAGAGAAAGCACTAGTACCATCAGAGCATTTGTTTTTGGAAAGCGAAGCAGAGCGAGAATCAGCACGATGATGATCGAGCTGCTGCTGATGATGCTGTAATGATTTACCGGTAGAAGTAGAAGGAACAGATAATCTCTCCTTATCCTTACTACTATTATTCAATCCTCTCGAAGTTGAAGGAGAAGACTTCTCTAGATGCTTGTCTAGCGCATCATTTATACGCTTTCGATCAAGCGGTCCTCCTACAATATCCGATCTTGATGACCCGCCACCAAACCCGCCTCGATCTTTGTACATGATTCTTCTCGCTATCAGTTTCAAAACCCCAAAGTTTTGATCTTTTTTGGCAAAGTTTCAAGCTTTGAGGGATAACATGGTGGGAAAAAAACCCTAGATTAATGGAGAATTATGGGTTCGGAAGTATTTGACAATTTAAAGATGAATTTGAGAAATTAGGGTTGGATTGAAGAGAAGGGTGTGGACGGGGAGAGCTAGGGTTAATTTTTTTGGTGGGGAGAAAGGAAGGAGATTTACGCGAGAGCGCTTTCTCTCTATGGGCTCTCTTTCTCTCTTCGTTTTTTCTTGTCATTCCATTCTTTTTGAAGATTTGTTTTTTTCTTTGAGATTTTTTTATCCTATTCTTATTGTTCTTTCTTTTGTTGGGCTTAAAGGATACAAAGGGAAGAACACTAGATCTAGCCCATCAGTTTGTGATAATAGTTTCTGCAATGAGAAAATCGAGCCCAGTGTAGGAATTTGAGGTGCTTGCTCAGGTGTTAGGTTGCATGTTTTGGTTTTGGGTTATAATCTAGAAAGAGATTGAGATGCATCACTTCGGTATAAACTAAGTGTTCAAAACTAAATTGAGAGAGGTTTGTTTTCATGTACGAAAAAATAGTGCAAAGATGAATTAATAATATTCAATTCAATGCTTGTTATGAAAGAAATTTAAAGGAGTTGATTGTACAATGCAGTAAGTCTACAAATCTCATGAATATTATGAATCAATGTTATAAAAAGTGGTTTAGTTTTAATTCTTAATCAAAATTAATTTCTTTTAGTGCAACAAAAAAAACTATCAAGGTTATAAACAAACATTGTTATTACATCTTGCTTAATAGGTCAATCTTAAAACTTTTTGATCCGACTCTTTATTTAATCCAATTTTAAAACTAAACTGTGTGGAAATTACTCTGATGTAAGGATGAAATTAACATAAAAAAAGGTCTAAACCTGACTCTTTGCTTAGCCTTAATTTAAAAATAAATCATGTGAGAGTTACTCTGACATGATATAATTATCATGGTTAATCCAAAGATAACCCAAATGATTATTAAAAAAAATTAAGAATGAAATTGAAAAAAAAAAGATGAAATTGAAAGAAAATAAGGAGGGAATTAAAAAAAAAGAGTAAAAGGGTTGAATTGATAAAAAAAATCTCTATAAAATCTCGGTATATTTAAGGGGAAAAAAAAAGAATCTGAGGGTAATGTTCTTTTCCAATAAGAAACAAACAAAGAAATGCATATAGATTTTAGGACATGTTCATAATAGGTAAGTGCAAGGCTATATACTTTGCTGGACACGAAGCCACTACTATCACAGCTTCATGGTGCCTAGTGTTATTAGCTACTCACCAAGAATGACAAGCTCGTGCTCTTATAGAGATGATTCAAATCACCTTCCAGATGCTGACAGGCTTTGAAACATCAAAACTGTAAGTGTTGCTAACTACATGCAGGGAAATTCAACCAAGTCTTTGTCTGAATTTCTAATCTTGACTTTCAACAATTTAGAAGCAGCTTATTATGGTAATCCAAGAGACAATACGCCTATACCCGCCTGTGGTGTTTGTGACCAGATATGTATTCTGTCACATTCAGATATCGTGGTGACTGATTAAAAATTCATCTTGATATAAAAAATAAATATCTGGCTTTCTGTTCTTTTTGGTGGAAAAGGTTTTGTTGAAGTATTCGTCACCTAATATTATAGTCCCTAGAAATCCTAACTGGTTAATAGAGATTCTATGGTATGGAACTGGTTACGCAAAAGGAAAGATGTTATCACTCATTAAGTGTCCTGTCTAAAACAAGCTGCATTGCTGGTTTTGTCTAAAATGGCTAAGAAATTTGTTCTCTTTTTCCTTTTTTATTCTTCATTTCATGTTCCTAATTCTGGCGTCAATGAACAATTCTTACGAGTATTTTTAACTATAGTGTTGGTAAATATCACACAAATCCAAAAAAATATGATACTCCTGACTCTGGCGTTAATGAATATTTTCGCAAAAAATGAATTTGACTAATAAATTTTCTATGTCATTTTTTCTTGTTTATCCTTTATTATTATTTGCCCTTTTTAGATGGAAAAAAAAACATTGAACGATATATTTGTATTTAATAATAATAGGCCACATATTAAGTACACGGCTAAAAAAATACAAAACGTGAAGGAAAAAAAAATCAAAACGTGAAGGGCCATAAATAAATCAACAAAGATCCCTAAATATTTTTGAAATTTTCTGATATCAAAAAAGGACTCGTTTGACCAAATGTAAAACTAAAATAGGCATAAAAATTATGATCAAGGCATAAGAATGCGTTTTGCCAAACACACCCTTGATAAATATAATTTGGGCTGGCTTGGCCTAAAGCTCAGATCCAGCCCACTCTCTTTACTTTTTTTTCTTTTTGGGGGTTGGGCTAGCTGGGCTGGACCCAGCTGACCGGGTCCGGTTACTGGTTCAAACCAGTAACCGGCCCAGGAAGCAGGCACGCGTGAGTTGATTCACACGAGTGCACTGCACAGTGCGAAGGTAATTAATTACCTTCGCACTGTTCTGAAGAGCTCAAATTTAAAACAGAGTAAGAGAAGAAAGCCTTACCTGGCGAAGACGAAGGTAATGGTCCTAGCACCAGCCGGAGAATGTTCTCTTCTTCCTCCTCCTTTCAGTCCCTCCTCCCTCTGCTCTAGTATGTTTCTTTTGTGTTATGGGTTCTCTCCACCGTTTTTGGGTTTTTTTCTTTTCCTCGATTTTTTTCTCTGTTTTTCTCTCCTTGCTTTCTCGCCTCTGTTCGTTTTCTCTCTTCTTTTTCTGCTGCTTTTCCTCTCCGTTTCCCTCCCCTCTTCTGGCTTCTCCTTTCCCCTTTTTATAGAGCCAGACCTTGAGAGGGATTCTTATCCTTATCTTCTCTGGGATCGTCATCCTGTGTAGAGTGAATCGGCTCGGTGTTTGGATGGAACGGAAACACCAACAGTCCTGCCATTGTTGGACTGTTGGTGGTGCTTATCCTTGCGTCAGGGGAGAATTATGAGGGTGAGGGGGGCCAAAACAAACCCTACGGGTTCCGTGGGTAGCTAATGCAACCTTGAATTAGCTTGTGTGCGGCGATTTTTTTCTTTGCAGGGGGTGTTATCTGTTCCCAAAGGAAGAAGACAGTGAACAGCAATGACGAACGGCGTCGTTTTGGAATGGAAATGGCCATTTCTCAATTTGGTCCTCCAAGTTCCAACATTTTTTAAGCGGGCCCCTGGACAGAATTTCGGCGCATTTTACAAAAAGGTCCCTGGACCTTAACCACTTGTAATTTTATCCTTAATTAACTCGGAAATTTAATATTTATTCAATTATACCCCTAATTTCATTAATTAAACTAATTTCAAACTTAATTAAATCTTCAAACTTATCCATTATTCAATCAAACTCCCGATACCATTAATTGAACCCAGTTAAAGTTTAATTGAAACTCCATACCAGCTAAAAAGGCGTTATATGATCTCAAGAAAGTGTAAAGTGTTTCACATGACTCTTGGTATGTTTGTAAACTCAAGAAAGCGTTATATGGTTTTAAACAAACATCTCGTGCTTGGTTTGAGAAATTTTCTGTTGTGATCTCATCTCCTGGATTTGTTTCTAATAGTCATGATTCTGCTATTTTTATTAAGAGCACTAATGTAGGTTGTATCATTTTATCCTTATACGTTGATGATATGATTATTATTGGTGATGACATTGATGGTATCTCAGTTTTGAAGACAGAGTTGACTAGACAGTTTGAAATGAAGGATTTGGGTTCTCTTTGATATTTCCTGGGTATTGAGGTAGCTTACTCACCTAGAGATTACATTCATTTTCAAACGAAATATGTTGCAGATATTCTTGAGCGGGCTAGACTTACTGATAACAAGATTATAGACACTCTCATTGAAGTTAACGCAAGGTATTCTTCTTCTGATGGTTTGCCTTTGACAGATCCTACTTTATATTGTATTTTTTTTAGGAGCTTGGTATATCTTACCATTACTCATCCAGATATTGCACATGTTGTTCATATTGTTAGTCAGTTTGTTGCTTCTCCTACTACTATTTACTGGACAACTGTTTTTCGTAATTTACGATATTTTTGGGGTACAGTCTTTCAGAGCCTCTTACTTTCATCCATCTCTTTCTTGGAGCTGCGTGCATGCTCTGATGTTGATCATTGCAGTGATCCCACTAAGGATATGTTTAAAATAATTATTTTTATATATTTTGAGATGAACAATTAAAAAAATTAGAAATTATTAAAAATATATAAATTTAATGATTTTTTTAAAAATAAATTAATTTTTAAACATTATTAAAAACAAAATACCAAATAAACACCAAGTCCCTTGTTACAAGACGCTCTCGTATCATTTTAGTCGAACACAAATTTAATCCCTTTCTCGGAATTTTATTTTATAATTTGAGGGGTCAATTTGGTAGAGACATGAAAAATCTCTCTGTCTACAGCCTTTAATTATCAAGTTAAACCACTACTGTCGCGTGGACCCGCCACATCAACCCGGTAATCATGCACAAATGATTTGACTTTTAAGCTTTCTTCCATCATCGAAGTTCTATATATAGTTGTTTTGCATAAAATACAGGAGAAACATTGCTTTATGCAAACGATTAGCGATTAGGGTGTAAATATTATCAAATTTATTCTAAACCTAGCTCAAGTTATATATTTTTATTATATAAATATATATAGAATATTTATATTTTTAATTCAAATTAATATATACACATATCAATACTGATATAATACACACAAATATATATATATATATATATAATTTTACTATTTAATATATATGTATATGCTTCAAATATATATTACTATTTTATTTTTTTTATTAAATAATATATAATAGTAGTAAAATGGATAGTATATACATACACACTTGAAACCTAATGAATAGAATATAAATATTTAAATTTTTTACTTTGAATAATATATTATTGAGCTTGTTTGGGGTGGTGATTGCGGCCGTAGTTCAAAGTAATTTTTGTTTAGAAATACACTAAAATAATATTTTGTTTATTTTTAAAAAATTAATTTTTATATCAACACATTAAAATATAAAAAAATATTTTTCATAAAAAATTAAAATTTTTAAAATCACGGAACGAGCACCAAGTGCGAATATAAAAAACCTTGGCCTGTAGAAATTCATTTTCATCCCTGCATAAAACTTCCCTGGTTCAATGCTGCACGGTGACCGAGGGAAGTGGGGTGGAAATGATCCCAGGACCTCGTCTTTAACAATAGCCACCCTCCCCCCGTAATGATTATGGTGTTTTTGTTAGAAAACCAACAAGACGCTAGACTTTCCGGACCGCTTGTTGTAAAAGGACTTTACATTAAGGTTGTCGGCTTTGTTCTGTTATGTTTTAGAATGGCAAGTGTATTTTATTTTAGTTTAAAAAACAGAATAAACTAATAAATTTTATTTTTATTTAGAATCTTTGCTTGTTTTTGTAAATTCTGTCTAATTTCTGACTGGAATGTTTTAGTTGCGTTTGAGTCAATTATTGTTTTGTTTTTGCTTTATTTTTTTTAAAAATATTATATAATTTTTATGATATCAATCTCATTTTTTAATCCGATCATTGGATTTATATCTATCATTATTTTTTGTTTTCCTATAGATTGAATATTTTATAATTTTAAAATTCAATAATAGATTTAATAAGAATTGAATTTCATGATTTTTTTATTTATTTTTTTGGGCTATTATAGTCTCATGATCCAGTTACGGATTTGAAAGGTTAATTCAGATCCATCAAATATATTATCATCTTAATATTTTTAAAAAAATATATTATCTTGAACTTTTTCGAGTCAAATTAGATTTTTATTAGTTCTCTAGGTTTTTTTAGACTTATTAAATTGATCGGATCATATCGGTTCAATTTCTATTTTCATACCTATATGTGAAATTTGAATTGAATAAATTTATCTATAAATTTAAATTTAAATTATGTTTGTTTTATATATATATATATATATATTACAGAAATGGCACGCTAAACCCTTGAAATCCAAAATATATTTTTCCAATTAAAAAATCAAAACGCCAATAGCTTGCTTTATACATGTTTCTTGACTTTAATTTAGAGTTTATTATTGTTTAGTTGTAAGGCTATATCAAATAAATATTTACATGTAAGACAAAAACAAACACCGTAAAGTGGTTATAAAATCTTCATTAAACTCTCTTTTTTATCTCACAGAAAAAAAAATGATTTATTAAAAAATAAACAATTGCCGGTGGGTCTCCTGAACTCAATTATAATGAACCAGGAACCAAAGCTAATATAAAAAACTCATCTACGCAACTTCAAGTTCTTAGCGAGTTTAAGAGACAGCCTAGCTAGCCACCACAGAAGGTCCGTGCTGGTATTTTAAATATACATAACCAAATTCTTTGCAGGTACGCTTCAGCTGTAAAGAATTATTTCAATCTAATTCTCTCTGGTAAAAGCTTGTATAGATGTATTTTATTTTATA
>Ga0325401_1002909_pt1 | contig 15431 bp, 12 predicted proteins | sample PopdelMetagenome_FD_205666 | JGI IMG/M metagenome (GOLD analysis project Ga0325401, IMG submission 205666) | Populus deltoides microbial communities from Bellville, Georgia, United States - Xylem-PdKOR-R2 | ecosystem: Host-associated > Plants > Phyllosphere > Stem > Wood/Secondary xylem | place...
TTCTTCTCATCATCTTTATATCTTTTATATAACATTATTACTCCATTTGTATAGAGGATCAAATTTAGAATTACAACACAAATATCATCATTCACAAGGTTTAAAGTCATTTTTTCATCAACCTGTCCAGGGCATTATTCTCTCATTAACACCTATATATGAAGAAAAAAAAAAACATTAAACAAGATTCAATAGTAGGCTTTGAAAATAGAATATAACTTCCTACACCTACCAGCCAAAATAGCAGGGATTGATAATAAATAGCTAACTTAAAATGTTGAAAAAAGCCTAGCATCTGAAACAAACCTGGAGTTTCAAATATCCCACGACCTGCAGATTTTTTTTTTCTAACCAAATCCCTAGAAGTATATGAGTTGTGCTATATAACAAGGTGAAAATAAGGAGAAGAGATATACAGAAGAGTATTATTTTTTAAGAAGATACAATTTTTTACTGTTACATCATATATATATATATATATATATATATATATATATATATATATATATATATATATATTACAATTCCTTGATTCAAACCGCTATATTTTAGGATACAATGAATGATAACTTAATTCCCAGAATATTTCTTGCATATATGCCTAATATAATATGGTAGATAAGATCCCTTATTTTTCTCTTTGATCAGTCAGTGATTTGGCAATATCTTCAACATGCCCCCATAATCTTAACGGTAGATCACAAACGTTAAGATTGGAGCAATGGAGTTGAAACCACGTAGCAGAGAGAGGTTTCGTAAGAAGATCGGCTAGTTGGTCACGATTGGATAGATAATTGACATATAATTTGTTTTGTGCAATAAGGTCTCTAACAAAATGAAAATCAATTTCTATGTGTTTTGTATGAGCATGAAAGACCATATTTGAAGATAGATAAGTAGTGCCAATATTATCACACTACAGAGTGGGATATTGAGAAAATCGCAGATCAAGTTCTAAAGCCAAGGATTGTAACAATTGTAGTTCAGCAGTGGTGTCTGTGAGAGCTTTGTACTCTACATCTATACTGCTACGAGCAATTGTAGCTTGTTGTTTAATACACAATAGACACCAATCGATTGGCGAGCATATGTGTCTCCTGCCCAATCCGCATATGAAAAGGCTTGAAATGTGAAGGAACATGTGCGAGATAAGAACAAACCAAAGGAAATGGAGTGCTTGAGATAACATGGTATTCGTGGAGTGCTTGAGATAACATAGTATTCGTTTAACACATTACTAGTGAGAGTTCTTCGGTTGATGCATGAATTTACTAACAGGATGGGCTGAGAAAGTAATATCAAGACGAGTAAGGGATAGATAGTGAAGTCCCCTAACAATGCTTCGTTATATAAATGGATCATGAAAAGTTGCAGTATCAGTGGCAGTTAAAGACACATTAGTTGACATGGGTATTTGGCATGGCTTTGCACAATCCATGTTAGACCGTTTGAGGAGATCAACAATATAGCACCGTTTGAGGAGATCACATCAACAATATAACGTCATTAAGTGAGATAGAGAGACCTGTATTATCTTGTATAACTTCAATGCCCAAAAAGAATGAGAGAGGGCCAAGATCTTTAATGGTAAACTCTTGTCGTAACTTTTGAATAAGTTTGGCAAGGGCATTATCATCAAAGCCAGTGATGATAATGTCATCAACATATATATATATATATATATATATATATATATATATATGGTGCTAGATTTCTAATTGTAAACAAAGAGAGACAAATCTACTCAACTGCCAACAAAGCCGAACTTAACCAAAACAGTAGCAAAGCGAGAAAACCACTAGCGAGGAGCCTGTTTAAGGCCATGTAATGAATGTTTGACCTTACACAGATGGTAAGGAAATTAAGGATGCTTGAAGCCAAGAGGTTGGGCCATACAGATAGTCTCTGCCAAGTTACCATGAAGAAAGGCATTTTGAATATCTAGTTGGCGAATAGACCAATTATTGCTGATAGCAATAGATAATACAAGCCGTATAGTATCAGGCTTAACAACTGGACTGTAAGTCTCATTAAAATCCACCCCATGCTATTGACTACAGTCTTCAGTAACCAATCGTGTCTTATATCGTTCAATTATGCCATCGGCTCTTTTTTTATTTTAAAAATCCATTGACATCCAATGACATTAACATGGTATGGTGGAGAACCAGATCCCAAGTATGATTCTATAACAAGGCATCAAAGTCAGCATTCATTGTAGAACGCCAATGAGAAAATTTGGAGGCTTCAGTAAAAGGAAGTAAGTTCAGTGTAAGTTGGAGAAGTGGAGACAAGGCTCGTAGTATGGGATATAAAACATTACCATCGAGTGCTTGTTTAATTAGGCTTAGAACTATGATTTTTGGATCTGGTGACCATAGAATGAGTATTTATATTACTGGTTGGGTGCTGAGAGCCTTGGTCAGATGATGATGAGGATACTGGGAATCTAGAATCATTGATTGGAAAGAATGAAGAAGCATTGGTACATATATGTGTTAGTTACATAAGAGATATAGCAGTAGAAAAGGAGAGTGATGTGGAGGACGAGATTTGGGATATAAAAGGTGAGTGAAAATAATTCTTGTCAAGATATGAAATTGTCTGCTGCTGCCACCTGTCAAGAGAATAGAGAATATAATGGTTAGAAAGTTTGTTAATATTGTTAGACAATTAACAAAGTCTGTTACTGTTAATTAGATTACGTAAACAAGCTTCTCACTTTTAGTTCATATAAAATGAATGTAACACTAATAGCAAACATAATAAGTGAATTTACACAAAAACATTTTCTTCTTTCTTTGCATTGCAGTATCTCCCTCTAATTCTATTCACTTCTCTGTTCATCTCTGTGATGATTCTTACATGGAAAGGAATATTCATCAAAGACAATATGATGTGACACATCAACTTTATCTATTGCAAGATCAAAACATTTACATCATTGGTGGTTCAGACTATAGCCAGTAAAGACATAGGTTTTAGACCTAAAATCAATTTTGTGATTGTTATATGGTCTTCAAAAAGCACAACAAAAAAACTTTAAAAAATAGTAATCTAGTTTATGATGATAAACAATTTCATACGAAGACTTTTGATTTAGTATAGGGGTAGGATGGCGATTGATAATATAAGTTACAGTTACTAAGGCATCTTCCCAAAACAGTTGAGGACGATTGGAATGAGAGAGCATGGATAAACCAACTTCAACAATTTATCACATTCAACTACACCCATTTGTTGATAAGTTTATGGACATGCTTTATGATGATGAATGCATGCCAATCTTAGTGAGGAGAGTAGACATACAATGATAATCACCTCCCTAGTCAGATTGGATATTTTTAATTTTATGATTAAATTGGTGTTTAATATAAGTGTTAAAATGCAGAAACACATTTTCTACATCAAATTTTAATTTGAAAGGAAAAAGCCACATAAATTTAGTGCAATCGTCTACAAAGCATATATAATATCGAGCATCGAAGTTTGACAATAGAGGTGCTGTCCCCAATCATCAATATGCACTAAGTCTAAAGGATAAGCATATTTGTGTTTGTTGGTTTTGAAGGGCAATTTACTGCTTCTAACAAACTAACAATCTGAACACACTGGAAGTGGTTTATTTGCAATAGGAAAAGCAAATGCAGAAATTGATTTTTGAAGAATCGGAAAGGATGCATGACCAAGATGGTAGTGCCATAACGGATAGGAAGCACGTACAACTATGAATGCAAGAGGAGGAAGGATATCTTGTAGATTGGAGAATGAGTATAAACCATCCTTAAATGTGCCACGATGAAGGATTTTCCTCGAGTAATCCTTGATAAGAAAAAAGAAATCATGAAACTCAAAGTATACTAGATTATCAACGCAAATTTTTTTAACAGAGATTAAGTTTTTTTGTATATTAGGAATAAGAATCAATTGATTTAAAACAAATGGTGTTTTAGAATGATGAAAAATTGAAGAACCAACTTTAGAAATATGCAAACCTGCACCATTGCCAACAAAAACTTGATCTGAACCAATATACTCATCACTTCATAAAATCAAGTTGGTCATGTTGTTGGTGAGATGATGTGTGACACCTGTATCAGGATGCCAATCTAATTCTGAAGTAGTAAAAGTCGTGACCATTAAGCCATGAATGTTAGAGGATTTGGGAGTGAGTCATGATAAGTAATGTCAAACCGATGATAACACTTCTTAGTCTTATGGTCAGGTTTATCACACACCTGGCATACCACACTTTCTCAATGAAAAGAGTTATGACCATAGTAACCATCATGAAAAGAACCACCTCTGAAACTGCACCCTCGTCCTCTAAGCCCTCTATAGAAACTAGGAATAGGTTGGCGAGTAGCAACATGAGCTGCTGGTTGAACAATTGTTTGATTGTTATCATGAAGTTGTGACTCTATTATGAGAAAATAAGTGCATATACTTCTTCTAGTGTGACAGGATCAGTACAGGCATAGATGGTGGTAACAAAAGGATCATAATCATGACGAAGTCCTGATAAAAGATATGATATGATATCATCACAGTAAAGAGCATGACCAACGATTACAAGATCATCTATCATGCGTTTGATTTGCATGGAGTAGTCATGTGTTGACTGTGCACCCTGCGAGTATTCACAAGTTCAGTTCGAAGATGAATAACCTGAGCACATGATTAAGAGGAAAAGGATTTTGCAAGGGCACACCAAATTACAGCAGAGGTGGTATGAGATACCATATGAATAAGGATGTTTTCTGATATGGTAGAGAAAATAATAGCAACCACAATGGCATCTTGACGTTTCCAATGTTCATAAAGAGGATTGGAAGTGGAGGAAGAAGTTCCAGGTTCAGAGTGAACAATTAAGACTTCCTTGGGTGGGGCTGTAATGGTTCCATCAATGCATCCAAAAAGTCCTTGCCCATGAAAAAAAGGAATTAATTGTGCTTTCCACACATGATGGCTATCTTTTAAGACTTTTGTAAGGCGGCGTAAAGGACTGCTGTAACAGTGTCAAATGTGCACGAGGTGCACACTTCGGCATGCTGTCCAAAACAGTGCTTAGGGGTACTGGTAGCCATGTCAACAGGGGAAGAAATCAGCAGCGCAGATTTGTGCGGATGTAGGTTCATCAAAGGAAAATCGGCAGTGCAGATTGTTGACGAACATGGGCTGGACGATGGACTTTCCAGGCCACGCAGGAAAACTCATCAAGAGGATAGGCTAACGAGAACTGGGGCTATCACGAAATTCGGCAGCGCAGACATTGGCATCCTGCATGTAGATGCGAATTCGGCAGCGTAAACATTAGTAGCTTGCACGCAAATGCGAATTCGGCAATGCGCAATGGCTTGTGCAAGTCGGTGGTTTGACTTGGCAAAACTTGGACGAAGGACTGTTCAAGGCATGTGAGTGACTCAACAGATGACGTAGCAAGAGCTGGCAGATGGGGCTGCCAAGTGGGCATGCAGAACGTGGGTAGTGACAGTTATGGACATTCAAGATCATGGGATCATGGGGGCTGAACATGGGGGCTGACCAGGGGTTGTTCTCAACCCACTAAGATCATGGGAGATCATGGGGGGCTGAACATGGGGGCTGATCAGGGGTTGCTCTCAACTCACTAAGATCATGGGAGATCATAGAGGAAAACTACCCACTACTTGGTAGATAATAGGGCCACTATGTTCATGGGTGAACATGGGTGAGATAGTGTCCCACTACTTCCTTAAAAGTAAGAATGGGGTGTGCCTTGTAAATGCTTGTCTATAAATACTTGTTGCAGCTCTTGGTTGAGGGTGCGGCATGTATGGGCATGTAGCAGCAAGCGTGGGGAATGTTCAACATGTAGGGGCATGCAAGAACATGTAGAGCACTAGTTAGAGATAGCTTGGTGTAGCATGCAATCTTTGTGCATAGCATACATACGAATTTATGTATAGTTTCCTTTGTGTACGAGATTAATAAAGGTTCGGAAAGAGTTCCTACAAAGCTTGTTGTGTACTTTGATTCTTATTTTACTTGTGTATTCCACTTGCATAGTTACTAGGCAAACACGAGTGGGATTGGCGAGGGAAGGTTGAGTCTAGTGAGGCAGTAGGCTGCCACACGGGTTTATTCGCATAGCAAAAAATTACCTCGTGACTACTGCCATTAGTGTGTCAATGTTAGTTTGAGGATGATGCCACTCATGCGATGTGAGTCAGAGGCTCTGATACTATGTAACAAGGTGAGAACGAGGAGAAGAGATATAGAAACCATGTAACAAGGTGAGAACTAGGAGAAGAGATATTTAGAAGAATATTTTTTTTTAAGCAGATACATTTTTTATTGTTACATCATATATATATATTACAATCCCTTTATTCAGGTCACTATATTTTAGGATTCAATGAATGATAAGATATTCACTTGATTTCTAGAATATTTCTTGTATATATGCCTGATATGATATGGTAGATAAGATTCCTTATTTTCCTCTTTGATGAGTTGGTGATTTGGCAATATCTTCAACTTGCTATAATTATGAGCATTAGTTTCATCATTTATGTAACAGAGGAATGCCATATACATATAGGTCATGCCAAGCTGGAAACCTTCAAAGTGAAGGTAAAAGTATTGACCCAAAACAATGTAAGACCTGACGGGAGGGGAAAAAAAGAACAACAAAGCACCAATTCAAGTGCACAGGAGCAAATTAAGAAGTCCCACAATCCTTTATTGAATATTGGATCGCAGAATTTTGTAACAAATATGCAGATTATGGCTTAAGCTAGAACAATGCAAGTGAAGTTTGCTTCATCAGTTTAGCAGATGTTAGTCTAAAAAGCTAGCCTCTCGTGAACACATGCCAATAAATAAATGAATATAAATCTCTCTCAATGGCATACCCTAATATAGACTACAAAATTACTGGCTCACCATATGCAACAAGGCTTAATCAATATGGATATCAATACATTGAAGATGAAAAACTTGTAGTTGAATAATTCAAGGGGAGAAAATCGAACCATAGTTAAGAACGAGAGCACTGACAGTCCAGCATAGTAGGCCAAAAAAAAAAAGTAAAAAGCAACTGAAGGAAAAAGGAGATCAATAAAGGTTGATATAGCCACTAATAAAAGGATAGAAAAAATAAGAATAAAACCTTGTAGGAAGACCTCAGATGATGAACCTAGTGGTTCGGGGATCCCTTTCCAAGCTTAGGAATAATGCCAAGTCTCTCGGATCAACCTCACGCTGAAGCCAAGAGCAGGGCAAACACAGAATCCCTCTATAGCGTTGGAATCACTCCAAGTAAAACTGAATTCAAATTCGTAAAATGGCAAAAAACAAAAAAAAAATAGACCGCCTTCATTATTTTCATCCCACCTTAAATATCAATCCAATCATACCATCTCCAACTCCAACTAGAAAAGCAATAAACTAGGAAAACAATACACAAAAAAAGAAATAGAATTGCAGCAAATACATAGGCTTCCTAAAAATCCTTTGTATATCATAATAGCTCCAATGTTTACGGAGTCGTTGATCACGGAACTATGGGGAATCCTTCTCTTGATTTGCATCAATTTCCGGCTCCCATGAAGAACTTGACTCTGGCAAGTTTTGACAAGTGTAAGCAGCAAATAGATATGTGTGTAAACGTTTGATTTCTGAAGCTTCTAACCAGACATAGTCTAAAGTTGGATGATTTTTCCACTACTCTAAGAACTTATAATAAGCTCCTCGATGAGTGGTAATAAATTGATGGTCAAGAATGGCAGCATTCTCATCTCGTGGTGCTATAATTTCTAGAACTCACAGCACTGGGTTACTTTCGGTACTGGTATTGCAACAATTTCAACAACATCACCCTTGAACTCTATAAGATCTTCAATGTTAAAAACGAGACTAATACCAAAATCAGAGGGTAAATCAATGACATAGGCATTAAAACCTAATTTCTTGGTTACTTGAAAAGGGTCTGATCTGCATGTATGAAGCTTGGTAAAACTCCCTGGAGGAAAATGCTCTAGTCTCAAACGAACTAGAACCACATCACCTTCATTAAATTGTCGATCCTTGCATTTTGCATTTGTCGAAGCTGCATAAGAGTTTGTATAGAAGGTCAGGCGCTGTTTACACTCATCATGAACATCTCACATATAGCTGGAAAACTCCAGTGCAGCCTCGCTTGGCCTGGGCGTCAATGGTAATGAATTAACATCAGGTAAAGTGTTTGGTCGGAACCCATAAACCACTTCAAATGGAGTGCAGCCTGTCGAACGGTTAACAAAGTTCTTGAACGAAAACTCGGCGTGCAGAAGCACCATATCCCAACTAGTCACATGATCCGCAACGAGGTAACATAATAAATTTCCCGTTGGTTACCTCAGTTTGGCCGTCCGTTTGGGGATGGAAGGCACTAGAAAACATCAGCTTTGTTCCCATTTTTCATCCACAAGGTCTTCCAAAAATAACTCACAAATTTGACGTCCCTAACAATCAAAACCAGAATACCATGCAAGCGAACGACCTCCTGCGTAAATAATGTAGCAACTTTTGATGCATCGTAAGTTTTGTGGTATGGAATAAAATGTTTTGATGCAAGCGAACGACCTCCTGCAGAAATAACGACATCTTAGAAAAACAATCAACCACCACCATAATTGAATCATGTTGCTGAAAAGTTTTTGGCAACCTAAGGACAAAGTCCATGCTAATATGCTGCCATGGTTTGTCTGAAATGGGAAATGGCATATAGATCCCCGCTTGTTGCTTGGTTCCTTTATTTAATTAGCAAATCTGGCACCGATCAATCATTGTATGCACGTCCCTCCACATTCAAGGCTAATAGAATCGATCAACAATAATAACAAAGGTATTATCATGACTGAAGAGCCCAGTTAAGCCCCCACCGTGGAGTTTCGTAATTAGAAACTCCCGAAAAAAACCACGCGGAACACATAGATGCGATTTGTAGAATAGAAATCCATCACGCAACAAATACTCATTACAAGATGTACCCTGAGTGGAGATATCATTTCGTACATTGCCAAAGTCCTCATCATTGGCATACCCTGTTTTTAGATTATCAAAACTTTTAACATTAGCTGAAAACATAAGTAACAAGTGTGGTCTCCTGCTTAAGGCGCCAGCCACCTTATTTTTAGTCCCTGACTTATGTCTAATAACAAATTCAAATTATTGCAGATAGTCCATCCAATGAGCATTTCATGCATACAGTTTACTTTGGGAATTTAAATGCTTTAGAGAATCATGGTTTGTAAAAAGGATAAACTCTTTATGGATCAAGTAAGGTCGCCAATGCTTGAGAGCTTGAATTAAAGCATAGAATTCCATATCATATAATGAGTATCGCTGGCGAGTATCGTTAAGCTTCTCACTATAAAAAGCAATGGGATGAGATTTTCCATCTCAATTACATACTTCTATTTTTATTTTATTTTCCTGTTATTCAATTGACACGATAAGATTTGCCATCGGGTTTCATGAGCATCGTAGAATTTCATGATCAGAGGTTTACATATCAACCATTGATTGATAAAAAAAAATATATCTCCTTATCATTCCGTACATTGCCAAAGTCCTCATCATTGGCATACCCTGTTTTTAGATTATCAAAACCTGTAACATTAGTTGAAAACATATGTAACAAGTGTGGTTTCCTGCTTAAGGCGTCAGCCACCTTATTTTTAGTCCCTGACTTATGTCTAATAACAAATTCAAATTATTGCAGATGGTCCATCCAATGAGCATGTCATGCATTCAGTTTACTTTGGGAATTTAAATGCTTTAGAGAATCATGGTTTGTAAAAAGGATAAACTCTTTATGGATCAAGTAAGGTCGCCAATGCTTGAGAGTTTGAATTAAGCTTTTCACTATAAAAAGCAATGGGATGAGATTTTCCATCTCAACTACATATTCTATTTTTATTTTATTTTCCTGTTATTCAATTAACACGATGAGATTTGCCATTGGGTTTCATAAGCATCATAGAATTTCATGATGAGAGGTTTACATATCAACCATTGATTGATAAAAAAAATACATCTCCTTATCTTAATTTTCTAGATGATAAGCACCTCGTTTAAGAACTTTGGCACTAATATCTGGACTCTTCTAGTTTAGGAATCATTTGCCAAATTTTAGATCTTTATGGCCACTTGATAAAATGGCCTTCCATACCAAATCTCTAGCTGAAAATTCTCTAATCAATATATTTGTTGTATGCTCTTTTGAACTTTTTTCTTATGTGCTAGTAAATAATCTAATATAGCAAGTCTTACCTTATTTGAATCCTCCAACTCTGCTAGCATAATAGATTGATATTCTAAACTATCCATTTCACTCTATATATCCTTTCTAAGTAATATTTTATGAGCTTTATAGGAAACATAGTATCATTGCCACATGTTAAAGTGAATGGTAAAGTTCTTATAGCATTTTATGAAGTTATATATGCTTATGGTACTTTTGATAAAACATCATACCTCTTTGGTACTACTTCTGACCAATTTCTAAATTTTAAGGATTATTGTTTTGTTGGTCAATTAAGCTTGCCTATTTTCCTGAGTATAATTAGTAGAGTTGTTTTTTTTTAATTACATACTCTTGTGTGCAATTGCATCACATCCTCTTTAGTAAACATTAAACCTTGTTCAGTGATAATGGTTTCCAGTAGTTCAAATTTATGGATGATTTTGTTCTTAATGAATCTAATCATAGTTTCTTGATTGATCAATTGATAAGAAATAAATTTAACCTATTTAATGAAGTAATATATGACTACAAGGATATAGTTATGTCTTTTTTATGATGATGGATATATTTTTCCAATAATGTTAATTTTTCATCCTCTAAATGACCATGGTTTGGCCATTGTATTGAGTTTATTTTATGGTATATGTTGGATTGAACTAGATTAATGACATTTTTATACCTGTTTTTATAACGAATGCAATCCTTGGTTATTCCTGGATAATAAAAGTTATGGTTCATGATTAATCATCTCATCTTGATGTTGGGTTAATGAACTCCATAGAGTCCTTAATGAATCTCAAACATGATCAATAAATCTTAATTTGGTCTTAAGCATCTAAGTAAGATTCCAATAATTGACAACAATGGTTTTATTATGATCGTATTTTGTATTTTCAACCATGGAATCAATATTGTTTTAATTTATCATACTCCAGTTAGATATCAATAGTAGTTGGTCAATTGACAATCCTTACTAGGATAATGCCACAATGATCAAAGGCCACTTAATACTGTAATCCATGTTGAGCAAATCATTGGCTTCTGTATTATTTTCTCTTATTAAAAAAATAAATTATTATTCTTTTCAATAAGTTTCTTTTCCACTTAATGGTATAGAGTTAGAGAGTATTGTTACTACCCATCTTCTGACCTAATTTTTGATAAATTTTTGAAAAACACCAAAAATAGCAAAAGACAACAAAAATAAAAATAAAAATGTTTTTGATGTCTTTACATCACTTGCAGCGTCTTTTTCCTACACGTTCAATGTCAATGCGTTTTTTAAGTCAATGTTGAAGTTACTCTTTTTCAAAAAAATTCAAAATACAAAAAAATAATAAAAATCAAAATTTGCAAGGGATCAAATATGAAAATAAAGAAGTTAAAGGACCAATTTGTTTTTTGGGTTGCTTGGTCACCAAGTTTGCTTGGAGACTAAGCAATTAAAAATAACAAACTTTGTTTTCACCTATAAATAGGTGGTGGTTACACACACAAAAAGGGAAGAAATTAAGAGGCGCCGTAAAACAAAACCTAAAACAGAGACTTGGTCGCCGCCCCTCTTATACCCATCCATCTTCCCAACCCAAGGCCGCCACCCTCACAAAAAAGAAAACGCTCACTTCCTCTTCTTTTTCCATCTTTACTACCACCATCTTCAACCTTAAACTTGAGCCCCTCCATCTCCCTTATCTCTTGCAACCCCCCCATAAAAAAAACACTAGATCCATTTTCCCTAGTAAAGCCTCCCTTCATTAACTTTTCCTCTCCAACCACTTTACACCTAAAACAGCCGCCCTACAGGCCATCTGTAAACCCTCATGATTATAATTTTTCTAGGTTATTAAAATACGAGATATTTAACCAATAGTAAAATGGGTTAAATTACATTAAAAAAACCTAAATGAAGATAAAAATGGTGAAATTAATGAAATGAAAAGTGAATATAGTGCTAAATTGTTAGAAAGAAAAATTTATGGGGAAAAAATAAACACGTAAGACCAAGAGAGGTCAATGTTCAAATAACAGAAGGTAAGAGGTTTATGTACAAATGATAAAATGACCCCTAGGGTTTAGAGGATTAATGTATATATTTTATAAAAGGGTTAAACAAGAAAAGTTGGATTTTTCTTGCGTAAAAATCACCTACTGACCAATTTAGCACTATTAAGTATAACACTCAATCCGATCATCGGACTGGACTAAACATTTATGAGGGCCTCCTTCACATATAGTTTCATATACAGTTAAAATTTTAAGGTGATCAAAGTTCGATAAGGTTGTCAAATAATGTCAACAATTAGACTGAAAATAGCATGAAAATCATTAATGGCAATTTTGTAAATATGCTTAACTAGCTGGAAAATTTCAGCAACTCTCTTCTTCATTAAACCACTGCTGGACAAAAAAATAGGAGGAGAAAAGAGAGTCTGGGAGAGAAAGAGAGAGAAAGGCAAGGAGGAACCCAAAAATTGTGTTAGGAAAAGTGTTTTTAGCAAGAAATCAACAAGAAACAAGAGAGAAAAGAAGGAACAAGGGAACTTGGGAGACAAAGAGAAGTTCTAGAGGGAGAAAGTAGACTTTGAATGAGGAAGATGATGAATAGGAAACCAGGGTAATGTAGTGAGCTTTGATTCCTGCTTAATACACTTGGGTAAGTTGTTTTAAAGTGATAATTTCTTGATTTGTTATGTTTTACACATAATTATTTGAAATTCCTAAATTTTGGAAAAGTTAGGGTTTGTGTTAATGTTGGTAGAATATTCTTAGATATTGGGTTTTTATGGTTTATGTTGATATTGTGAAATTAGATAATGGTAAAAAAAAATTGATGGAGGAGAAAAATTGGGCTAGATGCCCGACCATGGAAGAAGGAAAATTAAATGAATATGGGGTGTGATTATTTCATAAATTTAAGAAAAGGATATAACAAGGAAAAAGAAAAGAGGGAAGGTGGTTATGGCATTGATGATAAAAGGGAATGAGGTTACGTGGTTTTGTTTAGAAATGTCATGAATAATGCATGTTAAGGTTAATATTATTAATAGAAAAGTATACAAAAAAAATATTATGAATGTCATGAATAATGCATGAAAAAGGGAATGAGGTTATGTGGTTTTGTTTAGAAATGTCATGAATAATGCATGTTAAGGTTAATATTATTAATAGAAAAGTATACAAAAGAAATATTATGCATGTAATAAATAATGCATGATTAAAGGGAATAAGGTTATGTGGTTTTGTTTAGAAATGTCATGAATAATGCATATTGATATTGTTGACTTACAGGTTGGTACTAATAGGAATGCCTTCCGATAAATGTTTGGAGTAGCATTCGGAGTCGGGACATCGGCGAAAGGAGCTCGAACATCAGGAACTGCAAGTAGGTGTTTACCACCTCATCTCTTTATATTTTGAAGAGTTTAATACATTCTAAAATTTTATTTGTTCATGTTACATGTTGATTTATGATAGTAAAGGATGAGAAATTTGATAGTGAAAACAAGATTAAACATGATGGTTGGTGTCATGAGTGTTGCCGGGGAAAAAATTGTATAAGGTTATTGTGCTTGTTATCCTAATTTCTAAGGACACCTCAGATTGATATAAAGAGCTGGCCACATGAGTGGGGGCAAGGAAAGTTAGCTGGCCATTTGAAGAGCAAAGAGGAAAAGGGGGAAATTGTGGTTTTCCTTAATGAATTTATTATAAAAGGTTGTTTTTTTTATATGAATGTGTGTGTGAATTGAATGAAATTAGCATGAAAGGAATGAGGGAACTCTTGGTTCCTTAAGGCTATGCTTTTGGTCAATTATGCATCAAAGGGGGAGGATGTTTAATTTAACATATTTAGCTTGATGATATGTGTTTAATTGTGTCAAAATGAGGAAAATTGCATGTTGAAATGTTAAGGATTATGTTTAGAAGAATATTGTTCGGAAAGTTCGTAAAATCAATAAAAATGTTCTATTTTGATGTTAAGAGGGAAGATTGAAATAAATAGGATAAATTGGATCTTAAAAAGATATTTTTAACACTCTTATATGGTATGTGATATGGCTAGGGGTTGAGATAAAAGAGAAAAAGTTGAATTGTGGATGTTGTGTGTAAATAGAAAGGTTAATGAATCTGGCCAGATTCGTCTCCTGACTTATGAAGAGAATTCAAGTTGGAGGATGAAGGAGTTTGGACCAGGTACCTCATAGTAATTGTCGTTTTGGATGTTGACTAACTAAGAAAACTGATCTTACTTAATTTGGAGCTATATAACTCCAGTTATGGGTTACCAACCGAGACTGGGTCATTACAGACCCTATATGGAAGTAGGTCTGATTTGTTGATGAATAATTTCGAGTGTCTTGGGGGCAGAAATGGGCTCTCCTCCCTTAATGAGATGTGTAGCCTCATGTCTTATCTTTCCAACGAGACCAACCTTGCTTAAAATAGGATCCTAAAACTTTGGATATAGTAAAATATTTGAGGAGAGGTCGGAATGCGATCTCTGCTGGCAGATTCAGAAGTCGCTAAAGCGACTATTTAGACGTGTTAAAGGGTGAAAATTTAAGTCCTTTCCCTTTGGGGAACATGTGATATTATATTTTAACTTCCAAAAGAAATGAACCATGTTCAAAATGGAAATTTGTAATGATAACTATTGTCGGAAAAAAAATGACAATATTAATGGGTGGAATTGGCATGGACTAGCATATATTTAGTGTATGTTAGGATCCCGGGTAAGGGGATCACCATGCATCGATGTCTATGGGGCATGGATTAACATATATTTAGTGTATGTTAGGATCCCGGGTAAGGGGATCACCATCTAAGGGGCATGGACTAGCATACATTTAGTGTATGTTAGTGTAACATCCCCCATTTCTGGGATAAAACAACAATCTCATGTCAATAAAACAAACAGAGTAGTTAAATTTTTTTTTTTTGTATATACGTATTCATGGTCTTCGTATTAACATCTATCGGAATTTCGACGGAGTCCCCCCTATACACTTGTAACAGTTCGCATCTCATAAATTAATTCCCGACCCAATCATCCTGGGTTTCAATTCCACAATTATACTCACACCTATCAACCATAATATTTATGATATGCATTATATAACAAAAATATCATTATGGATGGATAATTTAAATAAATATA
>Ga0325401_1002912_pt1 | contig 15427 bp, 10 predicted proteins | sample PopdelMetagenome_FD_205666 | JGI IMG/M metagenome (GOLD analysis project Ga0325401, IMG submission 205666) | Populus deltoides microbial communities from Bellville, Georgia, United States - Xylem-PdKOR-R2 | ecosystem: Host-associated > Plants > Phyllosphere > Stem > Wood/Secondary xylem | place...
TTCATGAAAAACATACATAATTGTTTAAACAATGGTAATCGCTTAAAGAGAGAAATAGACTAGATTCTATTTTTTTAGGATTTTCATTTTCATTTTCAATATTTTTTTTTTGTGTGCTTCCATGGTACACTAATCCTTTCTTCCTCTTCTTAATTATGCAAGAATTTCCACAACTTCTCTCTATTTGTAAAGTTCTCCTCTCTCTCTCTTACCTTATTGCTATGCAAGGACATGTATCGGAGACTAATACGCAGGATTCAAACAAAAACTCAAATAATAATAATACTAGACAACACTCTTTTACATTTGTGTTTATATTTCTCATTTATGCTACACGCAATGCAGAAATGCAACTAATTAATATCAAATAAATTGAATAAACACGTGCAAAGCAAGTGAGAGGACCAGATGCACTAAAATCAAGAACTCATGCAAGGGCAGAGAGGCATCAAGGAACAAGGATCTTTTGCTTTTCATCTACATGTGCACGTATAAATTGGTTTAACTTTAAAAAGAACTCCATATCAGTAGTTTTAAAATTCTAATCCTACGAAATTGCAGATGCATATATCAGGTCTGAAAACACAGATTGCTGACCCACAGTCAAACGTAACTCGTCAAACTATTCTACAGGGGCATGTTGACTTGATAATTCACAACTGTCACGCTCCATTTTGGTTTCTTCTATAAAAGCTCATTTGACCTGCAAGCAAAACACCAACAGTTTTGACAAGTTCACACACACAGCCATGAAAAATCCCCTCTCTAAGTTGAGAAAATGACCTTTGCAAGATAAAACCAAGGCTAGTTAGCAACAAAATCTACATATCCACTCACGTTTCTTTCTCGGCTCTTATCTTATGATGTTAATTCAGCCATAAGCTGTTCATACTCCGTTCGAACTTGTCCCAGTTCACTTCTTAGCCGTGTAACCTGCATCAATAAGAATGGCAACCCTCATCAGCTCGTAGAATAATTGAAACTCTCTTCATTCCCAAAGCAAGCTTTGTGTCCAAGATTCAGTTTAGATTTGATTTATTACTAGTTGCATCTTTTTGGACACCAAATGGGAATCAAGTTGCATAAACTGTGTGATTACTGAGGCTGTTAGACTTGTAGTGAGAGTTTAGTGTGCCATTCAAAACAAATAAAATGCAGGCAAGAGTTCAGTGATTCTGGAAGTGGAAAAAAAACCACTACCTATTTTATTTATTTATTTATTTTTTATAAAATAAAAGGAGAAAAGTTTATTAAAACAAAATGGAAATGAATAGTACAAAATTGGAGAATAAGCCATGATGACAAGAAATAACAATCAAGGTTCAAATAACAAAGCACTCCCATCCCATTGTAAATTAGCTAGGAAGCGCCTCCAAGGCCCCTGCAGTTTGACACCATGAAAAAAGCCAAGACTACCACCCCATCCCACAACAACTGTTTTGGAATCAAGTGATTACCTGAAATCCTCCAAAAAATGCATCAAATAATTAAAGTACCAGCACATCTCCATAAAATCTTACAATCTTTATCCCTTCCAAAAACCATCTCAAGATCATCAAAGATCACTCCCAAATGAAAACCCTCTGCCGCATATCCCAAGCTATACGGCAATGAAGAAATAAGTTCCCCTGAGATTCTCCATTTTGGTGACAGGTAACATGTATTAGGAGATAAGCATTGTATGGCCTTCTAATTTGCAAAAAAATCATTAGGGTTAATCTTGCTAAGGAATCCAAATGAAAGTTTCAACTTCAGAAGGTACTTAGCTTTCCAGATTGTTTGAACCAAAGGATCTTCGGATGTGTATGGGTCTCGTGGAAGATAACATAGAAAAATGTTCAAGTTCCAGTCCCATCTAATGTTCAGATTCTAAAATCCAATGTCTCTTAGGATGAAAAATCATAAATGATAAAAGTAACAAGATCAGGAGATCCTGAATTTCAGTGTCATTAGGTTTTTATAGAAAAAGTGGAAATCACAATTACCATTATCCCCCTCCATCTGATAAAATTGGGAGATGGAAGCACTGTAAATTGAAGGGTAATAAAGTCAAGGAAAAGCAATAGAAAAGAGAGTTCCCTCACCCTCACCCATAACCACCCCCCCCCCCCAAAAAAAAAAAAAAACCAAACACAGCCAGCATTACCCACTTTGAATTTCATGGGCAGAATAAAATGTGGATATACTAGATGTCCAAGGACTTCAATGTCTACAAGTTGTTCCAGCCTTGCCATTCTAACTGTTAGGGGAAGCACAAAGAATGTAATGAATAACCTTGTGCCAAAGAGAATGAACCTCTAAAGGAAAACGCCATAACCATTTATAAACTTGAGCCATATTCTTATGAATCAAGTGGAGAGAACCCATGCCTCCTGCTTTCTTAGTTTTATAACAAACTTCCCAATTTACCAAATGATCCTTATTCCTTTCCTTTGCTCCTGACCAAAGGAAATTTCACATGATTTTCTATACATGTTCAACTGCTAATACCAATATCTGAAACAAGGACAAATTATAAAGGAATGCTTTGATAGACAGGCTTGTATAAGAGCCATCCACCCTCCCAATGAAAAGAAACTCCCTTTTCCAATCATCCAACCTCTTAGAAACTGTTTCTACCACTGAATCCCAAAAAGGATTTAGAACAAGAATGTCCACCAAAAGGAAATCCCAAATACTTCAAAGGCCATTGCATTATACAACAACCAGTCACTTGAGCAAACCTTAACACAGAGGCATGCTCCAAATTCAACCCTGCAGCTCCACTCTTTGGCATCTGGATACTCAAACCTGAAATACTCCAAGAACTTGCACTAATAGCAAAACATTCTCAAAACTAAGCATTATCATCCAGGAAAAGAATGGTATCATCTAACAACTACAAATGTGACACAACAATGTTCTCCGAACCCACTAACAATCCACTGACCATGCCTCTCTCCACTACTTTATTAATAATCCTACTAAGAGCATCTACCACAGTGGTAAAATAAAATGGTGAGAGAGGGGCCTATGGCGAATCAACCCTTGAAACCAAGACTTTGGTTCCCCATTCACAATTGCTGAGGATACCGTAATGGAATAAACACCCTTTGATCCATCTCCCCACCTTATACAGATTTATTTTAGCATTGATCTAAAAAGGACAGATTTGTCTTATCATAGGCCTAATAAAATGACGAATTTACCCTATAGCAGGCCTTTTAAAAACCATTTCTATATGATATCTCTTCCACACTGATTCTGCTCACCATAACTATCCTGCATGCGATTATAAATAAACTAACTGGCCTGAAATCTCAATTTCAAGGAAATATCTTTCCAGGAAATCAATGCAATGAGAGTAGAATAATGCTCCTTGACTCCTTGTTACTACCCAAATCCCTTGACATTCATGAAAAAACTCTCAGGTCATCCTTGATAATATCCCAACACTCTAGATAAAAGATTTAAATTTGATATTTCCTCTATTTAATTACATCCTATTGTATTATTCATAAGCATGTCAACGTAAGCATTTTTTTTATAATCAGAATGATGGGATCAAAATGTAAATTCATGACCTAGTCTCCACTGACCAATATATATACAAGACAAGCATAGACTTGAATTAGGTGCAACTCCCAGGATATCTCCAACAAGATGCTATGGTAAGCATACAAACAAGATGGCCCAACTAAAGAAATAAAAGACATATTTGTAATGGAAAAAAAAAGAGGCAGAAGTAAATAATAGAATGTGCAGGTAACAGTGCAATACTAAGTACCTTCAAATCAAGGTCTTCCGTCCTCTTCTTGTAGTCCAAGCATCTGAAATGTAAAACACAAGTCAATATTTCAAAGACCATGCTTAAAACAATCCTCCAATGTGGGGAAAATGCTTATAGTCATTAGTAAATTCTCCTGTTATTGCATTATGATGTTATACTAGTGTTCACCTGGTGCTAGCCTAATATTAACTTCATGACACTAAGTTATCCCAGGCATGAAATATCAATACACTCAATCCAATCAATCACAAAAGTAACTCAAGCAAATTCGTAATGAAAGCTGCAATTGACCCTGTAAGACCAATTTTCATGCATACTTACTTTGCACGGAAATTCTTGTTTACTTGAATCAAGTTTACAACATCCTGATCTTCCAGCTTATTTTTAATATCACTGACAACCTACATAAGTTCACAAACCAAATTAGTGGTAGATTTCTTTGAAGAAAATGAGATAGTGCAAACAAATGAATATATCAGAACAAGCAAATGAATTGCAACAATAACATAATGAAGCAGCCTATGTAATGAAAGCAATCCCAAACTAAACAGTGATGGATCCACAATTAAAGGCCAGTTGGAGAGCGGGGCAACTTAGGATAATAGAGATCAACATTTATATTTGTTAAAGAATTTCTTTTCAGGGAGTAAAATGAATAAATTATCTTCTTATGGATCAAATTGAAATGTTTTCAATAACAAACCACGTTTGTCTTTCTTTAAAGGGGAAGGAAGGAAACATTCCATCCTTTGAGGGTTAAATACAATGAGAAAATGTCTTTTGGGTGAAAAATATGAAATTCCTTCTATTTGGCAGGGATCAATTTTTTTTTTAAAAAAAAAATGATTAATGAAAAGGGATTGAATTTATTATATTGCTAAAGGGGTGGATCCATCATCAACACTAAAGAAGCTACCTTCTGTGCTTGTGCGTGTGCATCCATGCAAGTGTGTTTGATTATATTAAGTGTCTTAGATGCTACAATACTAAAGCTTTCTGCTTGGGTATCATATCATTGTTCTCCTACCTTCACTATGGACACTGAAATCAAAATCTAAAGCACAAAGCAAGGAAGAGACAAAATGGGCCTGGCAACATTATTACATGATACAGGGGCAAAGAACAAATAGAATTTGCTAGAGATGATTAAGGTCGAAGCTTTAAGAAAATATGGGAAATGTGCATGAACACAACAGTTCGGCTTTAATAAGATATTCAGATCCATGTTCCCTGCAGACCTCTGTTTCAAAACCGTGCCCTGACAAAAATGCATTGGCCCCAGTCCCTGCCTGCCGTTTTATGCTTTCAAGTTTGTCTAAATCACTATGTTCCTTCCTCTTTGAAGATAATCCTGTCACCAACAAGAGGCATTATTTCCAACAAAAGCATAGCAAAGATAACAATCAAGTTTTATTCAAGCACAATGAGAAATGATAATTATCTAGTTTCTATTCAAGGACACAAGTTCTTCAGATTGAAACAGCATAACTTCAGCAGATGCTGCTTTTGCACTAACAAGATAGGGGTAGTTTTGATTCAATGCGAGATTTGTTTTAGCACCATTTGGCATACCATGTTTCAATGTGTCACTACCAGTTGAGATGCCAAGAGGTGAATCTGGTGGAGGCTTGGTTGGTCGAAGTTTTTTTGTGACCTGGTAACCAATTAGCCCGCAATGATAATCCCTGTTGAAATTAAATAATTTGCATCACATAGTTATCATATATATGGACACATGCATAAAACTTATATTAGTAGCTGCCATATATTCAGGTAAGCAGATTTAACAACAAAGGCAGTTTGAGATTGTGCATTAATCATTTTATTGAGTGAGCAGACCTAAAAAAACCTTGGGCAAACCTCAAATATACCCTCCACCAATTGCTCAGGTTCCAGCACCCCCCCAAATTGTGACAGTTTGTTTCCTCTGTAAGAACACTATTAAACTACCGAGTTGAGTTATTTTAACCATGCATCACTTTTTTCCAGCACAACCCACTAGATACACAAACTCAATACCTTTTAGAATAAAAAAGCACTGCCCTAAAGTTTTCCTTTTATAATCCATTTGACCTTCGAAATCCAACTTCACAACAAGATTTTCTCCAAATTGTTTCACCATTTGAACCTTTATAATTAAGTCTCTCCATGGAAGCAAACTTTTAAAGACAATTTTGTTTAACAGAGAAGTTGGATTATAAAGGGTACACTTTAGGGCAATGATTTTTGGGGCTAAATGGAAATGGAATTGTGTATTTGGCAAGTTATGTTGGAGGGAAGCACAACATGTACTTGGCAGATGCAGTTTGCCATGGTAATTGAACAGGTTCCAATAAAGGGAACAAATTGTAACAATTGGGATAGGTGGAAGGTAATTTGGTTGAATTCGTATGGGGATAAAATTGAAACATGATCACTTGATGGAAGGTATACTTGACATTTGCTCTAAAACCTTATAGTTCTAGAGGTCTACGAAATAAATTACAGGGAACAAGTCAAGAGCCCCAAAAGAGAGCAAGAATGAAAATAGCCAAGTTAAGAAAATAGAATTATTTGTGTGGAAATTGAAAAGTTTACCAGTACTCCCATGTCATCTCCTTCAACCGAACTTCAAGCTTCTGAAACAAGGAAGTTCTCTCAAAATCTTGTTTGTCATGAGTGGGCTCAACAAAATTTGCTTCCAGAACACCTAAGGAAACATTACTAGAATACAGTCAAGCATTTATTATAATTCTGACCAAAATTTACATCAATGCCATAGCAAGTAAAAACAAAAAAGTTTTAGCAGCTTCTCACCAACCACTCCTCTACTTCTACTGTTATTTCCATAGTTCACAATGGGCCAAAATGGCTGCGATGAAGAGAAAGAAAACAGATTTTAGAAGTTTGCATTTGAATTCAACAATAAAAAGGGCATCATTTTGTTTTGTTTTTTTTCGTTTTTGGTGGTGAGGGGAGGGGGTGGGGTACAGATAGAATGGCTGCTGCATACTTTTTATTTTACTCAGATACCAAATTAAAGAAATAGTCTATTGCTTCATTCAAAATTTTCATGTAAAGGCAAACAATCTAATTGTTCTTGTATGTAATACTAAGGATGACCAGTGGTATGGCTTTGCCTGTTATCCTTGTCATTTCTCTTGGGACGAGTCATACATCAATTCCATGGAATGATCTTCTTTTTTGGAACTGGGTTCCATGGAGCATCCACTTCTCATCATCTTCTGGTGTTCCGGTGTTGCAACATTCTGCTTTTGTAAAACTAGTTACTCTACTAAAATGCATGACATAATTCAACTGATTTCATCACCTTAAATTATTCAAACCCCAGAACAATGATGTTTCTACCATATAAATTTGCACGTGCAATACCTACTGGTGGCAGGTTTGTCAATAGAAAGCTAAAATCAAGCATTATACAGGTTAATAGAAAGGCTGAATTCAAGCAGGCTGTAAATACTAGATAGGAAATTTCTCTTACCATAGATAGCTCCCTAGATCTAGCTTAACATATATAGCTCCCTAGAATTACTCTTTGTAATTACTGTGTACAAGACAATTTTCCCTATATAAAAGAAAGGCTAATCTCAATGAGAGGCAGGCAATTCAAACCAATCTGTTAAGGTTTTGCTCCCTAACAGCTCAAATCATAAATAGTACACGTGCACATGAGCATATATACTTGCACATCCTTCTCTTCCTATGTCAGGCGGAAGCACATCGTACGCACCTTGTACTCCATAAAAAGGCAAATTTCACTGTTAGACATAAAAATGCCATATCTAGCAGATCTATCAACAGTGACTAACAGCATATAATGTATATACACTCCAACTACACTCCCAAATCTGACATCAACCAAATCTAACACGGTTAGCAATTACAGCATTCATAAAAACTGCACAGAGGACTGGATCAAAAAGAATCAGTAGGTCAATGGTCCTTTCAATTATCTAATAATGCAGAGGTAAGACTAATTCAAAAAAGAATCAGTAGGTCAACGGTCCTTTCAATTATCTAATAATGCAGAGGTAAGACTAATTAAATTAATTTGTGGATACTCACTAGTATAAGACGGTTCTTGTGGTAGATGTTAAAACCATGAACGGTAACTTGTGGAGCTTCTTTTAAAAACCCAATGGTAGTTAACAGTTCACCCTGAATTATTAAACAAGAAGAGGATAAGTGTAATTACATAAAGAATCATGTCTATTTAATAACATAAGCATCACTTGGACATGCTAGAGCTCAAAGATGGCAGTTGCAATGTTTAATAATACCATCAATAAACCGAGTTCGCTTTATACACCCTATCAGTTGAACATACAGTTTTTAAACCTCATAATAACAAAAAAGGTGAATAGGAGTTCTTGCTACAGAGAATAACATTACTGTATTCAGGTAATTAAAATCAGGTGCCACTTGCAAAATAAGACACCAAGTAACTCAATATATTTTGGAGAGTGTGCACGAATCAATACCTTTATACATCCACTGCTTTGGGGTCTATATACGATAAATTCTTGAAATTTGAGATCAAGGGCAAGATTGTGATGCTTGACATATTTCCCTCGCAATACTATTGTGAAATTTGCAGGTATTCGCAGGTATAAAATGGATAAATAAGCCTGTGGCGCATAAGATACCAGCATCAGCAAGATTTAAATTCTTATAATTCTTAGATGAGCCAGTATGAGTGAGCTATTATGTCTATGATTAACTTAGACAAGGAGACTTGTCATGAAAAAATTGCACGGGCTAGAATATGAAAATAATATGAACTTACATGGAGAGGGGAAAAAAAACACTTACCCTCAAAGAATATCGTAGTCGGTTGGAAATGTGTTCTTCATTTACTGTCCTCCAAGCAGGGCGTGTCTGCACTTCTTTTATATCCCCACTAATACGAATATCCTGCAACCCCATTCCACAAGAAAGCACCTAATTGAGAATGATAGTGGCATATAACAAAGATTTTTATTTCCTGTTGAAGAGGGGAATGAGAAAGATTTCGAAATCAAACAGAGACAGCCTTTGCTAAATGTCTGTCCTAAGGACAGATTGTCAACATATAACAAAGAATTAAAAGAAAAGGCAAGCATGAAGAGACAGAAAGAAGTTTCAACCTCAGGATCTGTATCGAAGTCTAGCTCCACATTCCCATCATCATTGAACCACAAATTATAAACAATCACTTTAGTACCATGCAATCCAATGTCTTCAAACTGCAACCAAATTAGATGCATAGGGAAATGAGCTTGGATGAGAGGAATAAGTAGGTGATCAACAGAGCATTTACCAATGTTATTCTTTTCAAGAATTATACTCTAGCCAGGAAATTTTCCATTTAGTCCTCACTCATTAAAAATACAAAGTCCAACCAAACGTTTTGATAAGATTAAGTGGTACTGCTTGTACATAGGATTTTTTTCCTCATTCTTCTGTTTCATCTTAATCCTTCCTTCTCAATATCTATTTTACTACTAGTTCTACTATGCAATCTCACTCCAATAGCTAAGTGAAAAGTTTTTAGATTCCAATTTTACCACATTGACAGCTGAAAATGAGTGTCTAATCCACTCACATCAATCCATAATCCTACAATTCGCCATCAACCACAGTAAACTTATACCTATAATCTTATCTGAACATCATGTTCTTTCCAAAATTTTAGTGTAACATCTCTTGAAAATGGAATACATCATTTCACATAACAGTTTAACATGTATGATCATTTAAAGCATATAACATCTTTTAAGAAATCCAACTCTAATGAAAGGCAACCATAATCTCGGGGGGGGGGGGGGTTAGCAGTTGTATTTTTCATGCATATATGTCTGCACGTGTTAAATTGCTCAAAAACTTGTACGGGAGTAAAAGAGGCCAATGGGAATTCATTATTAAATGAGAAGAGCACTACTCTTAATTAACTAGATTAACTTGTTGAAACCTATCCATGTTCGATAAATATCTGAATGAGGAGCAACATACAATGCAAAAAATGATAGCACTAGGGAGAACATATCAAAAGGTGCTTACTTGTTTCAGTAGCTCTGCTTCTGTTGAATATGGAGACCATTGCAACAGCAAGGAAAGGTTAGACATAAAGTATTCTTTTCCATATAGATCTAGAATTTCCAAATTACCAGCTGCGTTAAGCTCATAATCCACCTGCATAAGGACAAGCTCTTGAAATGGGCTCCAGAATAACAAAAATGGAAAAAGTGTGTAAATCCCGATGCAGCTGTTTACCCATCCACGAGATCAAAAAGTCGACAGCTAATTCAGCTATTCATTAACAAGATTTAAAACATACAGTTTGCTAGTATCCATCACTGTCACAAGCCCGGATCCTAACATGTGCAAACCTATAACCTCATCTCTTTAAACCCTCTTTAGTTTTTCCTGTGGTCTTCTCATCACTTCACATGGTAATGTTGCATAATCAAATAAAGCAACGATTGAAAAGAAAAGGGCCAAACCTCAGCTTCAAGCTGTTTTTGGATGCATGAGGTACCACTATATGCACATGCTAGATACGATGTAGGAATGATGTGTATGAATTTATAATTGTTAACTTTTGCAGAACACTGCCAAAATTAAATAGGCTAGATTCAGAAAGAACTTTGACTAACATATTTGAGTAGGGAAGTCAAACCCACCATTGGCACTACTATTCTGTCATGTCCTGTTTGTGTCAAAAATGTGAAAGAGAGGAGACCAATGCTTTGAGTCAATGCCCTGCTCATTATATAAACTGATAAGGAAACAAGCTAGAATTTGCAACTACAATACATATCACATTAGAAACAAAACTAAAAAAAACCTCGATCTTTATCTTTTTCCCCCTTGAACCGAAGTTTGTTCATTTATGGAATCAAAGCATGCCTATTTTGGCTGGCATGTAATGACCATTTCAACAGTTCAGCGAACCAACCATCAAAACAAGGGAAAAAACAATTGAAATGGAGGGAGAATAGAGGGCATGGGTTAGAGATTTATAGAATTAATAAACAAAATTGAGAGTAATGGAGCTGGTTTGTTTGCCATAAGACCATATCTATCGTATGGCCACCCATGACAATCACTTCACTTGCTTTGCATGACAATTGTAAACATTTAATATCAAATGAGCAAGTCGGTAGAAAACTACAGAATCACACTTATACCTATCATCTGCATGGCGGCTGAAGACAATAGCATCTGCCCCAAGTCTCATAGTGCTGGTCTTGAAGCCATTACCATCTGAAAGACCATTCAAGCAACAACTGTGAGATAAAATTATTATAGAATTTTCTTTGTGGATACACAAGTTGCATACATTGTCCAATTGCTGATTTGGATTTTTTATCTGAAAACCCAAAGCTCATGCATCGCCGGATTGCTTCGGGATCCATTCCACCACCATCATCTAGTCAGAGTACAAGTTTTACAAAACCATTGTCAGGCAGTATTCATTCCTTTTAAGATGTGTTACATCAACAGACTACAAAACAACATTAAGAACAATTCTTTATGATTGATAAGTTCAAGCACCTTGAATTAACAGTGCAGGACTTCCATCTCTTGGACTTGAGATTTTATCTACAATGACAAAAGAGGCCCCATTTTCGATCTATAAAGTAAAAAAGGGAAAGGGAATGAAAAGTAAAATTTGAAGCTTGAAGATGTAGCAAAATGATAGCCAGAAATAAATGGTGCAAAACATCCCAAAACATTGAAAGACCAGCAACATTAGTATATATTAGAGAGAAATAGACATAAGAAAGGCTGTTAATGTGATAGAAGCTAGACTTCCTAAAGAAGAAAGAAAAAAAACATATATTGAGACTCAAATTGTCAAATTAAAATGCTAGATGCCTTAAGAAAGCCCATTCATTGATTTAGATAGGAGAATAAGTAACAGGGTAAAGCCATGACATCACACCAATTCATATATTTAAAAATAAATATTTGGATGTACATGTATAAAATAATGATTAAATTCAGGTTACATGTATTCACAAATTGAATAATAAATATGAGGTCCTTTTAAATTAGAAGTTTAAGTAAACCATGTAGAAGAAATAAAAAACTTACATGTGATGTATTAAGTTCCATAAATATTGGTTTCATATCCACTAGACATTGAGCAGTTGTTCAGATTTCTTGTTGCCAGTTTCATTTTCATGGTGAATGTGTTTTTGTGGGGATAGGGGATCTAATCTCTGGTTGCATTTGAAATAATTATTAGGAAAAAAAAAGTGTAGCGTACTATATTATCAAAAAACAAGAAAGTTTTATGACCTCCAGTTTTAGGACCTGATATGCAGATTATCTCATTGATCTTGGCCAGTTTTGTAAATTGTTTTGTCCATCAGGAATAAAGAAGTAGTTGTCAGTTTGGCATGTCAAAAATATATAGGCAAACAGGCCCACTTTGATCTCAAAAATTCTATACACTCAAGCTTTGCAACACTACAATGCCTGATAATCAGGCTCCTACATGCCAGATAAAAGGAAAATTGATTACTTAAAAAATATTCCGTTATAAATCACCTCATCAACTGCATTGTCAACCAGTTCTGCTATGGCTGCAGACAAGAAAAGAACTGTACTCAATTAAATTTATCATCAACAAAATGCAAATGGAATAGAACTCTGTATAAGCTGGACATACCACCAAAAACCCACTTATGTGAAGTGGCATTTGAATGAAGAAACATCGGGTGGACATGGAGATAATTTTTCCCATCTGAAATCCCAAAAAGAAAAGGATTAAAAAAATCAGAGCATGGCTGATCAAGTATGAACAGAGCATGGACAATAGATACTTCGACAAATCATACAAGGTTTTATCATCCAACTTATAAGGAAAAACAAGGAGGAAGGTAGCACCAGAAAATCTATAATAGAATGCATAATAAGTAGAGTTGCTTTTCAGCGAGCAGGGAAGATCATGAAATTATAATTAAGAATTGATAGCTGCATACTTTGAAGTGTGAGCTTGGAACTGGGCCCATCATCATAGTCCCCAGCTTTCCAAAATTGACGACAAGGTGGTGCTGGAAATTTTATAAATTCAGAATAAGTGCCACTTTCATCTACTGGAGATCGTCCCTGCTCTAATACATTTGAATTACTTTGACCACTACTTAAGGCATTAAAGCTTTTATTTTCTTTAGATTCTTGTCCTCTGGAATGGTTCACAGACTTCTGATGCTGAGCTAGTTGGCCTCTAAGGCAGTTGTTCCCTTGCACTCCATCCCCAACATCTTCATCCAATTCAGTAGCTTTCATAACCATGTTTTCGAAGCCCACTGTCACGAAAAAAATCGCTAGTAAAATCCATCTCAAACAAATAATAGATAGGATGGATTATGCAAAAGGAGTAAGCATTCTGAACAGATAAAGGTAGAAACATTGGCATACCAAAACAAAAAACATATTGCATCAGCAAGATACAAAAATTTTAATACAGAATGGGGAGTATAAAATTCAAGAGTAACTGTACCGATGACCTCTCTTTTTTTCCTTATTTTTTTAGTCTTTTAAAATAAGTTCCTTATAGCTCAAGCCACTACGTCATTTCACTTGTTTTGGGAAAAGATACCATAGGAATAATAATCAAACATCTTCTAGAGTAATGAAAATAAATTTCAAGGCAAGGCTTAGGGGTTTAAAACAAGTTGCATTTGGAGTGAGAAAAACCAAAAACCAGGTTTTGGGGCATTTGCGGGTGCTGAGGAGTATCTGTCATGTGCGAGTTTTAGTTTAGCACTTTTAGATTTTCATGCCTTCTTCTGCATGGCTCAACTAAGACTAAATAGGGTTCTGGGGCCTTTTATATCTTCTTGCCATTTGGTAGAAAATGTTCAATACTGAAAGAAAGAAGAAAGCTACAGGAACAAATCCAAATTCCATCCTAGAATCCAGATAAAAGAGACATCCAAACCCTTGCAGTTCCTCTGAAACCTTTCTAGCATATTAACATAAGCAGACATCAAGCAAATACAAAAAATTCTCAGCAGGGTGAAGACTAAATTTTACAAAACTGCAACTCAGCTAGTGAGAATTGAGAGATGAGAAGCTACAGCCTACAAGTTCAAAATATAAGCACAGGAAATTTTAGAATGTTCAGATGGTAGTAGGAAACCATCTGAACATTCTCGAGGACTAGGGCTGTTCGAGATGATTTGGTCATATCCGACACACAGACTTGAGGGTGCAAACATCATCCAGTTCACGTACAAGAATATGAGAATAGAGATAGGCCAAATATGGTGTGGATTTAAGTGGGAAAAAAAATGATCCAGCAACTAAAATTTGGCAAGAGTTTAGTGAGAAAAAAAGATGAAAACTAACATGGTATCCCTATTGGTTTCCTAAAACGAGCTTTGGTATATATTACTAGATAAGTTAGCAGCACCACTAGCTAGCGAACACCATTGTCATCACCATTTTCACTGGCCGGCAGCCACCATCATTTGCAGCACCAGCTGGCCACCTCCACTCTACCAAACAACAACCACTACCACCAAATCTATAAATACATCAAGCAATGCAAGTATTAAATTGGTCAGACTCAACTCGTCTAATTTTAGCAAAATCAAAGTTAGGCTTGTGTTTATGGCAAGCAAAGATGTGAAAGTCAATCTTTGCTAATTTAAATTTTGTCAAGGTTCAAGTTAGAATGGGGCTTTACTTGAACCGAGTTGGACATAGCTGGGTTAGATGGATCAACTAGCAAAAAGAGAACCTTGCTTAAACTTGGCCTGTTCATCAAATGTTACGCAGATCACTGAAATGAAAAAAATAAACATGTAAAATACAAAAGAAATATGATTTGCGCCATTTGCACATAATGGGAGATCAACACCAATTTTACAGCTTCCATTTACTTGGAAAAATCCATTTTCTATTTTGAATTTGAAAAAAAAAAAGGAGTTGCAATCCCCATTATAATTCACTAACCACTCTTAAAATCATAGCTAACATTTTAAAGCAGCAGGTTCAAGAATTCCAAGACAAGCAGCATATCAAAGCAAGGCAACAAGTAAATGGCTTCAAGTCAAGCTTTCCAGTGAGGGTAAACAGAACAGCTCAAATGCCCCATGAAACAATAACCTCAAACAAACACACAAACACAAAGGAATCAGAGAAAAATCAGGAAAAAAAAATAGAAATGACAAGTGTAATAGAATGTAAGCTCTTTACCTTTTCGGCAGTAGCGACTTAAAAGAGAGAAAAAATCAATTTTCTTCTTCCCTTCCCCGCCACTTCTCACTTCCTCCACTTAGGTTGGGTTTTTTAGGTCTAGGCATGCTCAGATTTTGAGAGACTTTCTGGGCCGCTATATACAAACACTCCCATTGTTTATCAATTTTCGTAATTTAACTTTCAAAAAAGCTTATATCTAATTGTACTACTGATATTACCCTTTTCATATGCTTAAAAAATTACCAATAAATCTATTTTTCCTTAGTTTCTTAAAAAAAAAAAACCTTTCATAATATTTTTTTTAATGTCCAATTTCTCTCACTTGTAAAATAATTTATAATTCTAATTTATTTTTATATTGCCATTATTGTAATTTTTTATTATATCTGGTCCAATTATGGTAGTAAAAGCAGAAAATATAATTATTTATGTTGCAAATCTTGTTTTAAATAAAAAAAA
>Ga0325401_1002917_pt1 | contig 15418 bp, 15 predicted proteins | sample PopdelMetagenome_FD_205666 | JGI IMG/M metagenome (GOLD analysis project Ga0325401, IMG submission 205666) | Populus deltoides microbial communities from Bellville, Georgia, United States - Xylem-PdKOR-R2 | ecosystem: Host-associated > Plants > Phyllosphere > Stem > Wood/Secondary xylem | place...
GTCGACATCCCGTCGGCGGTGGTCGAGACCGGAAGGCGGTGCCCGCGTGTCCCGGTCCCGCGACCTGGTGGGTCCTCCCCGCACCGGCCGTCCGGTCCGCGACCGGTCGCTGCTCGACGCCCCCGTGCTCGATGCCCCGGTGCTCGATGCCCCGGTGCTCGGTGCCCGCGTGCCCGACGACGCCGGCGACCTGTTCGACCCGCTGTCCGGCTCCCCCGACCCGCAGGCCGTCACCGGCCGCACGCGCACCGCCACCGGCGGCGTCGAGGTGCTCACCTCCGCCCCGCGCACCAGCGCCCCCCGCGCCCCCCGCGGCCGGCACCGCCTCCCGCGGCCGCCGCGGCGTCGGTCCCCCCTGCTGCTGGCGGCCCTCTCGGTCGGCGGCCTGCTGGCCGCGGTGCTGGGCGTCGTGCCCGGTGCCGCCCCGGCCGCGCCGGTGGGCGACGCCTCGGACTACGGCCTGTCGGCCGCCGAGTCGAACTTCGCCGGGGGCATGGAGGACGCCGACGCCCGCCGCGAGATCACCGCCGCGGAGGCCACGGCCCGCCTGTCGGACCTGGCCGCCTCCCGGGCCCAGCGCGAGCCGGACTTCGTGCTGCCCACCGACGGCGTCATGACCACCTGCTTCTGCCAGCGCTGGGGCCAGATGCACTGGGGCATCGACCTCGCCGCCCCGCTCGGCACCCCGATCGTGGCCGCCGCCGACGGCGTCGTGCTGCGCGCCGGCCCGGCCAGCGGCTACGGCAACGCCATCTACATCCAGGACGCCGACGGCGACGTCGAGATCTACGGCCACATGCGCTACCTCTTCGTCGAGGCCGGCGACGTCGTGTCCGCCGGTGACCTCATCGCCAAGGTCGGCAGCGAGGGCCAGTCGACCGGCCCGCACCTGCACTTCGAGATCCACCTGGGCTCCATGACCGGTCGCCCCACCGACCCCGAGGTCTGGCTCAACGACCGCGGCATCGAGGTCCCCGGCGCCTGAGCCGCGTCGATCGGGACCCTCCGGATCGCACCGCGACCAGCAGCCCTCCCCGATCCGAGCTGGGCCGGTCGGACCGGACGATCGCCGTGTGGTCGGTCGCGGGGCCGCGGGAGCGGAGCTCCTACAGCTTCACGACCGGGGCGTACCGCAGGACCAGGCGCTTCACGCCGCCCGAGCCGAAGTCGACGGTGGCCTGGGCCTTGTCGCCGACGCCGTTGAGCTCCACCACGGTGCCGAGGCCGAAGGCGTCGTGGCTGACCCGGTCGCCCACGTCGACGCTGATGACCTGGCGGTTGCCCACGCCGCCGCGCAGCCCACCGGTCGACAGCCCGGTGGCCGCGACCCGGCGCTGGGCCGACCCGTAGGACGCCGACGGCTTGGGGTCGACACCGGTCCAGTGGACGGCGTCCTCGGGCAGCTCGTCGAGGAAGCGGGACGGCGGGTTGTAGGCCGGCTGGCCCCACGAGGTGCGCACGGTGGCGCGGGAGAGGAACAGCCGCTCGCGGGCGCGGGTGATGCCGACGTAGGCCAGCCGGCGCTCCTCCTCCAGCTCCTTGCTGTCGCCCAGGGCGCGCAGGTGCGGGAAGACGCCGTCCTCGAGCGCGGTGAGGAAGACGACCGGGAACTCCAGGCCCTTCGCGGTGTGCAGCGTCATCATCGTGACCACCCCGGCGTCGTCGCCGGCGACGGGGATCTGGTCGGCGTCGGCGACCAGCGACACCTGCTCGAGGAAGTCGGTCACGGTGCCCTCGGGGTTCACCGCCTCGAACTCGGCGGCCACGCTGACCAGCTCGTGCAGGTTGTCCACCCGGCCCTCGTCCTGCGGGTCGGTGGAGGACTCGAGCTCGCTGAGCAGGCCGCTGCGCTCGAGGATCGACTCCAGCAGCGCGCTGGGCCCCGAGCCGGTGGCCAGCAGGTGCTCGAACTCCTCGAGCAGCGAGACGAACTCCTGGATGTTCTTCAGCGACCGGGTGGCCAGGCCCGGCGCCTCGTCGGCCCGGCGCAGCGCGGTGGCGAAGGCGATGCGCTCGCGGTCGGCGAGGGTCTCGACGCAGGCCTCGGCACGGTCGCCGATGCCGCGCTTGGGGGTGTTGAGCACCCGGCGCAGGCTCACGACGTCGGTGGGGTTGCTGACCACCTTGAGGTAGGCCAGTGCGTCGCGGACCTCCTTGCGCTCGTAGAAGCGCACCCCGCCGACCACCTTGTAGGGCATGCCGACCCGGATGAACACCTCCTCGAAGACGCGGGAGGCGTTGTTGGTGCGGTAGAACACCGCGATGTCCTTGGGCCGGGCGTCGCCGGCGTCGACCAGCTTGTCGATCTGCTCGGCGACCCAGGCGGCCTCGTCGTGCTCGTTCTCCCCGACGTAGCCCTCGATGAGCTCGCCGTCGCCGGCGTCGGACCACAGGTTCTTGGGCCGGCGGGCGGTGTTGCGGGCGATGACCTGGTTGGCCGCGCGCAGGATGCGCTGGGTGGAGCGGTAGTTCTGCTCCAGCACGATGGTGGTGGCCTCGGGGTAGTCGCGCTCGAACTCGTCGATGTTGCGGATCGTGGCGCCGCGGAACGCGTAGATCGACTGGTCGGCGTCACCCACCACGCACAGCTCGGCCGGGGGCACCGGCCCACCCGGGAAGCCGACCAGCTCGCGCACCAGGGCGTACTGGGCGTGGTTGGTGTCCTGGTACTCGTCGACCAGCACGTGCCGGAAGCGGCGGCGGTAGTGCTCGGCGACGTCGGGGAAGGCCTGCAGCAGGTTGACCGTGGTCATGATCAGGTCGTCGAAGTCCATGGCGTGCGCCTCGCGCAGCCGCCGCTGGTACAGCGCGTACACCTCGCCGAGCACCTTCTCGGGCGCGGTCTGCGGGGCGTAGGACTCCTCGTCGACCAGCTCGTTCTTCAGGTTCGAGATCTGCGTGGCCAGGCTGCGGCCCGGGTAGCGCTTGGCGTCGAGGTCGAGGTCGCGGGCCACCATGGTCATCAACCGGACCGAGTCGCCCTGGTCGTAGATGGTGAACGAGCTCTTCATGCCGAGCTTGGCGGCCTCGGCGCGCAGGATGCGCACGCACATCGAGTGGAACGTGGAGACCCACATGGCCCGGGCGCGGGGCCCGACCAGCTGGGCCACCCGCTCCTTCATCTCGCCGGCGGCCTGGTTGGTGAAGGTGATCGCCATGATCTCGCCCGGGTGCGCGCCGCGGGCGCCCAGCAGGTAGGCGATGCGGTGGGTGAGCACCCGGGTCTTGCCCGACCCGGCGCCGGCCACGATGAGCAGCGGACCGCCCTCGTGGACCACGGCGTCGCGCTGCGGGCCGTTGAGGCCGGCGAGCATGCGCTCGAGCTCGCGGCCGACCTGCCCGGAGGTGCGGCGGGGCAGGGCGGCGGTACCGGGGAGGGAGATCTGGGGGCTGCTCATGACGCCGTCGAGCTTAGGCGCCGGCACCGACACTCCCCCGGGCCCGCGGGGTGTGGCAGACTCCTCCACGTGCTGAGCGCGCAGAGCTTTTACTACGGCCACCGGGTACCGGTCGCCGTCCCTCAGCGCTAGCCACTGACAGACGAACCCCGGGCCCAGGAGCCCGGGGTTCCTTCGTCTCCGGGGTCCGACGGCCCTCCACCAGGAGGAACCGCCATGAGCACCACCGTCGAGAACACGACCGTCGAGACCACCACCGCCGAGAACACCACCGCCGAGAACACCACCGCCGACGACGCCACCGCCCGCATCGGCGAGCTGCGCACCGAGATCGACGCCTGCGACGCCGAGATCATCCGGCTGGTGCAGCAGCGCCTGGCCATCTCGCAGGAGATCGGGACGCTGCGGCGCTCCACCGGTGGCACCCGGCTGTCGCTCTCCCGCGAGCAGCAGGTGCTGGCGAAGTTCCAGGACGCCCTGGGCACCGACGGCGCAGCGCTCGGCATGATGCTGCTCCGCCAGGGCCGCGGCCGGCTCTGACGGCGGGAACAGCGTCCCCGCGCGCGGACTTGGGCTACCTGTGACCGCACCCGCCCAGCCCCCCGCCGAGCACGTCGACCGCGTCCTGTGCGTGCTGGCCCACCCCGACGACGTCGACTTCGGCAGCGCCGGCACGGTGGCCACCTGGACCGCCGCCGGCACCGAGGTCGTCTACTGCCTGGTCACCGACGGCGACGCCGGCGGCTTCGACGACACCCCGCGCGAGCAGATGGGTCCGCTGCGCCGGGCCGAGCAGACCGCCGCCGCCGCGCACGTCGGCGTCACGCAGCTGCACTGGCTGGGCTACCCCGACGGCCGGGTCGAGCAGACCCTCGACCTGCGCCGCGACATCGCCCGGGTCATCCGCCAGGTGCGCCCCGACCGGGTCGTCACCACCTCCCCCGAGCGCATGTGGGACCGGGTCGGCGCCAGCCACCCCGACCACATGACCGTCGGCGAGGCCACCCTGCGCGCGGTGTACCCCGACGCCCGCAACCCCTTCGCCTTCCCCGAGCTGCTCGCCGAGGATGGCCTGGAGGCGTGGACGGTGTCCGAGGTGTGGCTGTCGGCCAGCCCGCGCGCGCACCACGCCGTCGACGTGACCGACACCGCCGAGCGCAAGTTCGCCGCCCTCGAGTCGCACGTCACGCAGGTCGCCCACCAGCCCGCCGGCCAGCTGCGCGAGTTCGTGACGGGGTGGATGAAGCAGACCGCCCGCACCCACGGCCTCCCCGAGGGCCGCCTCGCCGAGGCCTTCCAGGTCGTGCACACCGCCTAGCAGGACGGCCTCCCTCCCCGCTGAGGGAGGCCGGGCTACAGGAGGCGGTTGGTGGCCGCCCACCTGGTCAGCTCGTTGCGGTTGGAGAGCTGGAGCTTGCGCAGCACGTTGGAGGCGTGGGACTCCACCGTCTTGACCGAGATGAACAGCCGCCCGCCGATCTCGCGGTAGGTGTAGCCGCGGGCCAGCAGCTGCATGACCTCCCGCTCGCGGGCCGAGAGCAGGTCCAGCCCCGGGTCGACGTCCGGCTCGGGGGTCGGGGCGGGCGGACCGGCCGAGAAGGCGTCGAGCACGAAGCCGGCCAGCCGCGGGGAGAACACCACGTCGCCCTCGGCCACCCGGGCGACGGCGTCGCGCAGGTCGGGGCCGCTGATCGTCTTGGTCACGTACCCGCGGGCGCCGGCCCGGATGACGGCGATGACGTCCTCGGCGGCGTCGGACACCGACAGCGCCAGCCACCGGACGTCGGGCAGCTCGGCCCGCAGCGACTCCAGCACCGCGCGGCCACCGCCGCCGGGCAGGTGGACGTCGAGCAGGACGACGTCCGGGCGGGTGGCGCGCACCCCGGCCACCGCCTCGGCGACGTCGGCGGCCTCCCCGACCACCTCGACGACGTCGCCCAGCTCGGCCCGCACGCCTGAGCGCACCATGGCGTGGTCGTCGACCAGGAAGACCTTGGTCAGCGGGGTGGTCACGACGTCCTCCTCGGCAGGGTCAGCTCGACCTCGGTGCCCTCGCCGGGCGCGGAGTGCACGACGGCCGTCCCGCCGACCCGCTGCAACCGGCCGACCACCGAGTCGCGCAGGCCGCGCCGGTCGGCGGGCACGGCGGCCGGGTCGAAGCCCGCGCCCCGGTCGCGGACGAAGACCGTCACCGCCGCCGGCGTCACCTCGCTGTACAGCGCGACACCGGGGGTCCCCGAGTGCTTCGCGGCGTTGACGACGGCCTCGCGGGTGGCCCGGGCCAGGGCGTCGACCGCCTCGTCGGCGGGCACGTCGCCGACGACGACCGGGTCGACGGTGACCTCGTGGTCGGCCTCCACCTCGGCGACCAGCCGGCGCACCATCCCCGCCCACGTGCCGCCGGCGGCCTCGGACGGGGCGTAGAGCCAGCTCCGCAGCTCGCGTTCCTGGCCGCGGGCCAGCCGGGTGACCTGGGCGGGGTCGCCGGCGTGCTTCTGCACCAGGGCGAGGGTCTGCAGCACCGAGTCGTGCAGGTGCGCGGCGACCGCGGCGCGCTCCTCGGAGCGGATGCGGGCCGAGCGCTCCTGCGCGCGGGAGTCCAGCAACCGCCGCCACAGCGGTGCCGTGGCCAGCCCGATGCCGACCAGCACCACCAGCGTGGCCACGAACCCGTTGCGGGCGTTGGCCAGCTGCCCGGTCGTGGCCAGCAGCAGCACCACGCCGCCACCGGCCAGCAGCACGCCGACCACCAGGCCCCACCGGGCCGACCGGGCGTCGACCCGGTCGGTGTCCAGCTGGTACCAGATGACGGCGAGCCCGGCCCCGGCGAGCACCAGGGGGACGACGACGTCGCCGCGCGCCCAGGTGTCCAGCCGGCTGGACAGCACCAGGGCGGCCACGCCGAGCACCACCAGCCCGGCGACCTGCCGCCGGCTGGCGCCCCCGGCGCGGGCGGGCCGCGGCGCGTCCGCGGGGGCGACCTTCATCGTGAACCAGAGCAGGGCGTAGGCGACCACCCCGACGCCGGCCACGGCCAGCAGGACGAAGCCGATGCGCACCAGCACCGGGTCCAGCCGCAGGTGGTCGGCGGTGCCGGCGGCGACGCCCCCGAGCACCCGGCCCCCGCGGGGTCGGAGCAGGGGCGGCCGCTCGGGGCGCACGGGACCCTCGGCGGTGCGCAGCGTCGTCGTCCCGGTCACGGCACCATCGTGCCCCGGGCTGCGGACCGGGTACATCGGGGAACACCCCGACCGGGGAGCTGGTCGGGCAGATGGGGGACCGACCAGGGTGTTCCCCGATACCGTCGGGTCCCTCCCGCGGACAGGCTGATCGGCATGACGACCTCGACACCCCCTCCCCCGTTGCCGCCCTACCCCGAGCCCCCGGCCGGCGCGGTGCCGCCGCCCCCGCCCTACGCCCGGCCACCGCTGCGCCGCAGCCGCACCGACAAGGTCATCGGCGGCGTCAGCGGCGGGCTGGCCGAGTACACCGGCGTCGACGCCCTGCTGTGGCGGGTCGGCTTCATCGCCCTGGTGTTCGCCGGCGGCACCGGGTTCGTCGTCTACCTGCTCCTGTGGCTGCTCATGCCGGCCCGCCCGGTCGACCCCGCCGCTGCGGCCGCCGCGCCGAGCGCCCCGCCGGAGCCCCGGTCGCCGGTGCCCGGCATCACCCTCGCGGCCCTGCTCATCGTCGTCGGGCTGACCGCGCTGGTCGCCCGCACGACGAGCTGGAGCCCGGGTCCGGTGGTGTTCCTCGCCGTCGCACTGCTGGTCGTGGGCATCGGGTTGGGCATCGGCGCCTTCGTCGGCGGCCGGTCCGCCCGCGGCCCGCTCATCGCCCTGGGCGTGCTGCTGTCCTTCGCCCTGCTGCTGGCCTCGGCCGGGTCCGGCTGGCGGGACCAGGCCCGCAGCGGTGTCGGCGACCGCTACTACTCCGCCCCGCGCGGCGCCGCCGAGGTGGACCCGAGCTACGAGACCGGCGTGGGCGACGTCGAGCTCGACCTGACGGCCGTCGACCTGTCCGACCTGTCCGCGCCGATCACCACCACGGTGTCCACCGGCATGGGTGACGTGGACGTCGTCGTGCCCACGTCGGCCGACGTCCAGGTGGTCGTGCGCAGCGGGGTCGGGGACTCCGACGTGCTCGGGCTGGGCCCGGACGGCGGGTTCTCCGCCGGCACGGGGTCGCAGCCGTGGACCGGCGACGGCACCGCCGAGATCGTGCTGACCGTGGAGTCCGGCGTCGGCGACGTGACGGTGTCCCGTGGCTGAGCCGACCCCGCAGCCGACCCCGTCCCAGCACCCCACCGCCGACGCCCCCCGGGAGACCGCCGTGCAGACCGACCCCACCGCCGACCGCCAGGCCACCGAGCAGTACGGCACCCAGCAGTTCGGCACCCAGCAGTTCGGCGCCCCGCCGATGACCGGGCCCGCGACGGAGCCGGGCACCCGGCGGTCCCCCGACCTGGTCGCCCTCGTCGCCGGCGTCGTGTTCTGCCTGGTCGCCGTGCTCGGCCTGGTCGGCACCTCGCTGCCGGGCTGGGTGTTCGGCGGCGGGCTGGTCGCGGTCGTGCTGGTGGTGGTCGGCGTCGGTGTCCTGGCCGCCGAGCTGCGCCGGACCAGGTGACCGGACGGAGCGGCCCCGTCCCAGGGGCCCCGGGCGTGCGGAGCGCGTCAGGGGGTGGGACGGGGTCCTTCTGTCATTCCCACTCGATGGTGCCCGGGGGCTTGCTCGTGACGTCGAGGGTCACGCGGTTGACCTCGGCGACCTCGTTGGTGATGCGCGTGGAGATCTTGGCCAGCACGTCGTAGGGCAGCCGGGTCCAGTCCGCGGTCATCGCGTCCTCGCTGGAGACCGGGCGCAGCACCACCGGGTGGCCGTAGGTGCGGCCGTCGCCCTGCACGCCGACCGACCGGACGTCGGCCAGCAGCACGACCGGGCACTGCCAGATCTCGCGGTCCAGGCCCGCGGCGGTGAGCTCGGCACGGGCGATGGCGTCGGCCTTGCGCAGGGTGTCCAGCCGCTCGGCGGTCACCTCGCCGACGATGCGGATGCCCAGCCCCGGGCCGGGGAACGGCTGGCGCCAGACCAGCGTCTCGGGCAGGCCCAGCTGCAGGCCGACCTCGCGCACCTCGTCCTTGAACAGCGTGCGCAGCGGCTCGACGAGGGTGAAGGTGAGGTCCTCGGGCAGCCCGCCGACGTTGTGGTGGCTCTTGATGTTGGCGGTGCCGGTGCCGCCGCCGGACTCGACGACGTCGGGGTAGAGCGTGCCCTGCACCAGGAACTCGACCGTCTCGCCGTGCGCCTGAGCGTCGGCGACCACGTCGGTGGCGGCCTGCTCGAACACCCGGATGAACTCGCGGCCGATGATCTTGCGCTTCTGCTCGGGGTCGCTGACCCCGGCCAGCGCGGTGAGGAACTGCTCGCGGGCGTCGACCACCCGCAGGTCGGCGCCGGTGACGGCGACGAAGTCGCGCTCGATCTGCTCGGTCTCGCCCTCGCGCATGAGCCCGTGGTCGACGTAGACGCAGGTGAGCTTGTCCCCGATCGCCCGCTGCACGAGGGCTGCGGCCACGGCGGAGTCGACGCCGCCGGACAGCGCGCAGATGGCCCGCGCGTCGCCGATCTGCGCGCGGACCGCCTCGACCTGCTCCTCGACGACGTTGGCCATCGTCCAGGTCTTCTCCAGCCCGGCGATGTCGAACAGGAAGTGCTCGAGCACGGTCTGCCCGTGCGCGGTGTGCTTGACCTCGGGGTGGAACTGCACGCCGGCCAGGCGGCGGTCGACGTCCTCGAAGGCCGCGACCGGTGCGCCGGTGGAGGTGGCCGTGACGGTGAACCCGGGCGGGGCGGCGGAGACGGCGTCGCCGTGGCTCATCCACACCGACTGCTCCAGCGGGGTCTCCCCGAACAGCCGGTTGTCCGTGGTGACGGTCAGCGGGGTGCCGCCGTACTCGCGGTCGCCGGTGTGCGCGACGGTGCCGCCCAGCGACTGGGCCATGGCCTGGAAGCCGTAGCAGATGCCGAAGGCCGGCACCCCGGCCTCGAACAGCGCGGGGTCGACCTGCGGGGCGCCCTCGGCGTACACCGAGGACGGGCCGCCGGACAGCACGATGGCCGCCGGCTTGCGGGCCAGGACCTCGGCGACGGGTGTGTCGGAGCCCACGAGCTCGGAGTAGACCCCGGCCTCGCGGATGCGGCGGGCGATCAGCTGGGCGTACTGCGCACCGAAGTCGACGACGAGGACGGTCGGGAAGTCCATGGACACCCGGCTCAGCCCCCGATGACCAGGTCGACCCGCTGGAACTCCTTGAGGTCCCGGTAGCCGGTCTTGGCCATGGTGCGGGCCAGCGCGCCGAACAGGTTGGTGCGCCCGTCGGCCTCGACGGCCGGGCCGTTGAGCACCTGCTCCAGCGGGGCGCTCGCGCCGACCGGGCCGGCCACCTCGCCGCGGGGCAGGCGGGGGTGCGCGGCGACGGAGTCCCACCAGGCACCGCCGGCCGGGGCCTCGGTGGCCGAGCGCAGCGGCTCGCCGAGCTGGACGGCGTCGGCCCCGCAGGCCAGCGCCCGGGCGATCGCGCCGGAGGTCTCGATGCGGCCGTTGGCGATGACGTGCACGTACCGCCCACCGGTCTCGTCGAGGTAGTCGCGGCGCGCGGCGGCGGCGTCGGCGATCGCGGTGGCCAGCGGCACCCGCACGCCCATGACGGCGTCGCCGGTCGAGGCGCTGTCGGCGCCGATGCCCACGATGACCCCGGCCGCGCCGGTGCGCATGAGGTGCAGGGTGGTCTGGTAGTCCGCCGCGCCGCCCACGATCACCGGGACGTCGAGGTCGGCGATGAAGTCCTTGAGGTTCAGCGAGTCGCCCTGGGTGGTGACGTGCTCGGCCGAGACGATGGTGCCCTGGATGACCAGCAGGTCGACGCCGGCGGCCAGCACCGCGGGGGCCAGCTGCTCGGTGTGCTGCGGGCTGATCCGCACCGCCGAGGTGACCCCGGAGTCGCGCAGCTCCTTGACCCGGGCGGTGACCAGGTCGGGCTTGACCGGCTCGCGGTACAGCCGCTGCAGCAGCGCCGTGCTCGACGTGCCCGACCCGGCGGCCTCGCGCAGCTGCGCGTAGACGTCGGCCGGGTCGTCGTAGCGGGTCCAGAGGCCCTCGGCGTTGAGCACGCCGAGGCCGCCGGCCTGCCCGACGGCCACCGCGGTGGCCGGGCTCATCACGGCGTCCGAGGGGCTGGCGACCAGCGGGATGCCGAACCGGAAGGCGTCGATCTGCCACGCCGTGGAGACGTCGTCGACGTCCCGGGTGCGCCGGCTGGGCACGATCGAGACCTCGTCGAGGTCGTAGCCGCGGCGGGCGAAGCGGTTCAGCCCGATCTCGACGTTGTCACGCACTGGCACTGCTGGTCACCGGGCCCGGTAGTTGGGAGCTTCGACGGTCATCTGGATGTCGTGCGGGTGGCTCTCGGTCAGCCCCGCCGCGGTGATGCGGGTGAGCTGGCCCTTCTCCTGCAGCTCGGCGACGGTGGCCGCGCCGGCATAGCCCATCGAGGCGCGCAGGCCGCCGACGAGCTGGTGGGCTACGCCCGACAGCGCGCCGCGGTAGGGCACCTGGCCCTCGATGCCCTCGGGCACGAGCTTGTCGTCGGACAGGACGTCGTCGGCGAAGTAGCGGTCGCGGCTGTAGGACTGGTTGCCGCGCTTCTGCATCGCGCCGAGGCTGCCCATGCCGCGGTAGGACTTGTACTGCTTGCCGTTCATGAACACCAGGTCGCCCGGGGCCTCCTCGACACCGGCGAACAGGCTGCCCAGCATGACGGTGTCCGCGCCGGCGACCAGCGCCTTGGCGATGTCGCCGGAGTACTGCAGGCCGCCGTCGGCGATCACCGGCACCCCGGCCGGCTTGCAGGCCAGCGACGCCTCGTAGACCGCGGTGACCTGCGGGACGCCGACGCCGGCGACCACGCGGGTGGTGCAGATCGAGCCCGGGCCCACGCCGACCTTCACGCCGTCGACGCCGGCGTCGACCAGCGCCTGCGCACCGGCCCGGGTGGCGACGTTGCCGCCGACCACCTGCACGCCGAAGTCCTTCTTCACCCGGGCGACCATCTCGAGCACGGCGCGCTGGTGGCCGTGGGCGGTGTCCACGACCAGGACGTCGACCCCGGCGTCGACCAGCAGGCCGGCGCGCTTGTAGGCGTCCTCGCCCACGCCGAGCGCGGCACCCACCACGAGGCGGTTGTCGGCGTCCTTGGTGGAGTTCGGGTACTGGTCGCGCTTGATGAAGTCCTTGACGGTGATCAGCCCGCGCAGCCGGCCGGCGTCGTCGACCAGCGGCAGCTTCTCGACCTTGTGCTGGCGCAGCAGGGCCAGCGCGGTCTCGCCGTCGACCCCGACGGGGGCGGTGACCAGCGGCAGCGGGGTCATGACATCGCCGACCAGGCGGTTGGTGTGGTCGGCCTCGAAGCGCATGTCGCGGTTGGTGACCATGCCGACGAGCACGCCGTCGGCGTCGACGACCGGGGCACCGGAGATGCGGTACCGGCCGGACAGGGCGTCGACGTGGGCGAGGGTGTCGCCGGGCGAGCAGGTGACCGGGTTGGTGATCATGCCGGACTCCGACCGCTTCACCAGGTCGACCTGGCCGGCCTGCTCCTCGGCGGCGAGGTTGCGGTGCAGGATGCCCACGCCGCCGGCGCGGGCCATGGCGATGGCCATGCGGGCCTCGGTGACGGTGTCCATGGCGCTGGAGACCAGCGGGATGGACAACCGGATGCCCCGGGTGAGCAGCGAGGACGTGTCGACCTCGGCCGGGACGACGTCGGAGGCACCGGGCACCAGCAGGACGTCGTCGTAGGTCAGGCCGAGCGGGGCGAACTTCGCGGGGAGCTCGGGGGTGCTGGCGTCGGGCTGCACGGGTGCCGCCACCTTTCATCTGGTGGTGCGTCGTCTGGGGTGCGCGCGCCGGGACGGCGCACGGGGACCCCGACGATCGTAGGCTGCCGCCCCCGTCACACCCCAGGACGGTTAGCCTCCACCCCGTGACCTCGTGGGACGACGCCTTCGGCGCTGCCGGCGGCGACGGGGACGACGCACCGCCGCCGCCCCCGCTGTCGGTGGAGGAGCGCGCCGGCGTGCTCGACGACCTCGCCGAGCTCGAGGTGTTCCGCACGCTGCTGGAACCCACCGGCGTGAAGGGCATCGTCGTCGACTGCCCCGACTGCGACGAGGAGCACCACGTCGACTGGGCGCTCATGCAGGCCAACCTGCGGCAGCTGCTCGACGAGGGCCAGACCGGCCGGCACGAGCCGCCCTTCGACCCCGACCCCGACGACTACGTCAGCTGGGACTACGCCAGCGGCTACGCCGACGGGGTGGCCGCACGCGCCGGGGCCGAGGAGCCCCGCGAGGGCGAGGACCGGGGCGGGTCCGCCGGCCGGCACGCCCGGGAGGACTAGCCCCCGACCGCCACCGCCCGGTCCTCGCGGGGGCGGTAGACCACCAGCGCGTGGAACACGAAGCGGGCCACGAAGGCGACGGCCAGGGTCACCGCGGTGGCGATGGCGCTGTGCAGCACGCCGTGCGACACCAGCCACCAGGCCAGCGAGATGCGCACCGCGCTCTCGACGTTGTTGAACGCGAACGAGCGCAGGAACCGGCGCCGCACGGACTCGGCCCCATCGATCAGGTCGCCGAAGACGTACTTCTCCTGCAGCAGGAAGTTGGCCACCATCGTGACCTCGGCGGCGATCACCGCCGCGGGCAGGAACGGCATGCCGAGGGCCACGAGCCCGGAGACCAGCGCCACGTTGGCCACCGCGCCCAGGGCGCCGATGAGCGCGAACCCGGACATGCGGCCGAAGCGGAGGTCGACCAGCTGCCAGAGGAACCACAGCCCCTGGCGCAGGGAGGCCTTGGAGGTGCCGGCCCGGCGCGGACCGAAGGTGAAGGGCACCTCGGCGACGGTGCGCCGCCGGCGCACCAGGATCTCCAGCAGGATCTTGAAGCCCCTGGGCCGCAGCTCGCCGAGGTCGACCCGGCTGCGGTCGAGGGCGAAGAAGCCGGTCATGGGGTCGGTGCAGGTGCGCAGCCGGGTGGGGAACATCGCCTTGGTGACCAGCGTGGTGACCCGGGAGACCCCGTGCCGCAGCCAGTTCGCCAGCCCGCCGGCCGCACCGCCGTCTGCGTAGCGCGACGCGACCGCGACGTCGGCGCCGTCGAGGGCGGCGAGCAGCCGGGGCAGCTCCTCCGGGGGGTGCTGCAGGTCGCCGTCCAGGACGGCGCACTGCGTCCCGCGGGCGGCCCGCAGGCCGGCCACGACGGCGCCGGACAGCCCGCCGTCGGGCGTCTCGCGCTGGATGACCACCAGCTCCGAGCGCAGCGACCCGGCGACGGCGCGGGCGCGGGCGGCCGTGTCGTCGGTGGAGTCGTCGACCACGACGACCTCGGTGCGGGGACCCCCGACGGCGGCGTCGATGCGACGCAGCAGCTCGACGACGGTGCTCGCCTCGTCGTAGGTCGGCACCACGACGCTGACCTGCACGGCGACGGACGCTAGCAGGTGCAGCTGAGGGGGGTCAGGACATCATCCCCCGCCGGAAGCCGGTGGCCACGGCCTCGGCGCGGTCCTTGGCGCCCAGCTTGCGGAACAGCCGCCGGGCGTGGGTCTTGATGGTGTCCTCGGACAGGTAGAGCTCGCGGCCGATCTGGGCGTTGCTCTTGCCCTGGCTCATGCCGGTCAGCACCTGCATCTCGCGCACCGACAGCGACACGGCCGGCACCTCCACGCGGACGGCGGCCCGCACGGTGGTGGGCCCGGAGGACGCCAGGGCGCTGGAGCCCGACCAGGCCGGGGCCGAGGAGGCGCCGACGGTCGACAGCGGGCCGGAGTGCGGGGCGCGGGTGGGCTCGGCGCGCAGCCCGGCGCGCGAGATGCCCAGCCCCATCTCGACCGGGGAGGCGTCCCAGCGCAGGTAGCCGCGGGCGCCGGTGGCCACGGCCGCGCGCACGGTCTCGGCGTCGTCGGGGGCACCGAGCACGATGACCGGGAGGGTCGGGTGGCTGCGCAGCACCTGGGTGGCGACGGCCAGGCCGTTGTCGGTGGCCCGTTGGGTGCCCACGAGCAGCGCGTCGGGCTGGCGGGTGGCCAGCCGGGCCAGCAGCGAGGCGGGGTCCCCGACGGCCTCCACGCGGGCGACGAAGGGCAGCGCGACCAGGCGGGCGGCGACGTCGTCGCGCACCCGTCGACGCTCGTCGAACACCCAGACGGTCGCCCCGCCCAGGGTGGAGGCGTTGCCCCCGTTGACCGCGTTGCGGGTCCTGTCCTCGATCACGTCTGCTCCTGTCCTCACCGGGTGCACCCGATCGGGGGCATCCGTGTCCCCCACCCGGTGGTCGGCGGCGGCAGCTCCCACCTTGATCGCGGGAGCCCCACGTGCCCAGCGGGTGTCACCCCGGCGGGTGAGGTGGCCCACGCCGGCCGCGGGGAGCCACCGCCGCGCGGCCGGTGATGCACACATCCGCCGATCCCGCAGGAGAAAGGTTGGCCGGGATCGGTTTGACCGTGATCACCACCGGGCAGTGGTGGCTGAGCGCCGGGCAGCACCCCGGTCAGCCCGAGCACAGGAGGACCACCCATGGCCGACATCCGCCGCCTGCCCACCCCCGTCGCCGAGGTCTGGGACTGGCAACTGCACGGCGCCTGCCGTGGTGAGTCCACGTCCCTGTTCTTCCACCCCGACGGCGAGCGCGGCCCGGCCCGGGCCCGTCGCCAGGCCGCGGCCAAGGCCGTGTGCGGCACCTGCCCCGTCGTCGAGGCCTGCCTCAAGCACGCGCTGAGCGTCCGCGAGCCCTACGGCGTGTGGGGCGGCATGAGCGAGGAGGAGCGCACCCGGCTCATCGCCGCGGAGAACGCTCCCCTGCGCGTCGGGGTCTGATCCCCCCGGAGGCGCCCTGAGCGCCTCCCTCGAACCACGAAGGGCCGGTCGACCACGGATGGTCGACCGGCCCTTCGTCGTTGC
>Ga0325401_1002920_pt1 | contig 15416 bp, 9 predicted proteins | sample PopdelMetagenome_FD_205666 | JGI IMG/M metagenome (GOLD analysis project Ga0325401, IMG submission 205666) | Populus deltoides microbial communities from Bellville, Georgia, United States - Xylem-PdKOR-R2 | ecosystem: Host-associated > Plants > Phyllosphere > Stem > Wood/Secondary xylem | place...
TGGCCACTTCCATTTTGTCGAGATCTACAATCACCATTTTCTAATGAAAAAGTAATCTTGACTTGACTATAGTAATTTTGCAGTAATTAAGCTGCTCTTGCTTTCCTACAGGATAATCATGATGCTGAACACCATCCTGTACACAAGTAATCTCTCTTTTTTTTTTCAATTCAAAGAGCTGGCAGGGATGGCTACAGGCATAAGAACAAAAGAAACCACAGAGATTCTGTACCCCTTGGCAAAATTCAGATTTCATATGGTGCGCGACATGATGCTAATTAAAAAGAGAAGAGCAACCTGATTTTATAATCCTAGTAGAGCAGAAAGAGAACTAAAACACCGCCGGCAGACTAGACATAAAGGTGGACGTGAAGAATAACGAGAAACAGAACAAGAAGCAGACCGTAGATAACCAAATGAACAAATATGGCAGCTAGACTCGTCTTCATATTCATGAAATCAAGTGGTCGTTCCTTCCCTGGCATTTGAAAGACCAAACCTGGAGACAGGAACGCAAACAAAGCAGCAGCTATGAGAGAAGCAGCCCAGTCGTTCATCCTAAGCGTCAAGAAATCTCCCAACCTTCCTTCTTTTGAGCTCTTGGTGCCTCAACTCTTAAGAGTAGGAGGAGCTAGGGGAATTAAGCAAAGGTTAAAGGCTTTGGTTACTATAATAATGTACATGCTCCTTGCAGCTCCTCGAGAGGGGCAATGGGGTCCTTGCTTTAGGGAATAGGATTCCCATGAACTTAGGGCATGGACTATCCTTTCAATCACCCACTTTGTAAGCTTTTTTGAACTAGTTGCTGGATAAGGGAGAGCATCATTTTCTATTGATGTCAAGGCTGATTGATTGTAATCAATGGCAGGACCAAGTGGCAGTATGGTTACCCGCACCATCACCGTTCATTACAGTACTAGAATTCCACTAGGTTACAAGCTTTTCTAAAAGAAGCTTACCTTGAGGAATAATCAAAGCGTGTGTAGGTCCATTCTCTTGCTTCGACCGAGGTAGTCATTATTTCAACCTTTCGGCAGAATGTTTGATATTAAAAATTATTAAATTTATGTTTTTTTTAATAATTTTAATATTAACAATAAAATAATAAAATTAAAAAACACACATAATTCTTTTCATTATCTTCTAACGCACATTACCTCAAAAATTGTTTACTTTATCGCTGTTTTGATGGCTTTTATTTCACCTTCAGGAACATTAACAATCTTTAATACTGTCTTCCTGTAAAAATAAAAATACAAATTTAATTTTTATAAAACACATTTATTAAAAAAAAATAACCATAAATTCCGAACAAAATTAATCTCACTCTTTAGATAAAGATACCCGAATAAAAAAACAATCTCCAATGCCATTGATTATCTATATTTAAGTTATAAACAGGTATGGGCTTGGTCTTTTCTTCTGAAGATTCCTTACCTCCTAAAAAATATCCACCAATCTTTATATATATATATATATATAAAAGAAAAGGAGGAGATAGTCGTTCCTCTTGTGTGACGTGCACCAACCCAAAGACCCACACTGTTTTTCTTGTTATTTAACTAAGCTGTGCTCGTTATTTAGGGCTCGATAAGTTTGCAAATTCTAGCATTTGATTCTCATATTGAGATAAGAAAAAGAAAAATAATGAGAGAGAGGAGAGATGTCATTTTGTAATATACGATTTTATCTTAAGATTATATTAAAATAAACTTATTTTATATTTATTTCTTTAATCAATTATTTTTTTTATTTTTTCTCATCTAATAAACAACAAGATTCTCATTTAACAAAGGCTTGGAAGCACGTCGGCTTATAACCAAAGACCACAATGTTCTCTTCAAGTTCCCATACCCCAAGTGTCAAACTGAAAGCTTGGTAGAGAGAGAGAGAGAAAACTCTTCACTTCCATCCTTATCGCCATAGCCTCGCGCCTTCAAGATAAGCTTTTAACCTAGTTACCTCCTCTATTAAAAACTACCAAAGAACCGAAAATCCCCATAATTGTATTTTTTTTTCTTTATCCTTTGGAGCTGCATAAAATGGCAGACTGGGGGCCAGTGTTGATAGGGGTGGTGCTGTTTGTGTTGCTTACACCAGGTCTTTTGTTTCAGTTACCAGGTAACAGCAAACAAGTGGAGTTCGGGAGTTTGAAGACGAATGGCATGGCTGTAGCTGTGCATACTCTCATCTTTTTCGCTGCCTATGCTGTTCTCATCTTGGCTGTTCATGTTCACATCTATACTGGTGATTAGTCATATTGTACTGGTAAGCTTTGTTTGACAAAGTTGTTGCTGGATGGTGGAGATCTCTTTATGCTTGTGCCCATTTTTTCCCTCTCGTTTTTATTTTGTTTTTCTTTCTTTCTTGGTGGGAAAAGAAAGATGGTCATTTATAGTTGTGGATCATGATTTAATAGAACCTTGGCTGCTAATTTGAATCAGAGAAATGGAGCACTGATGTTTTAGTACTGGATTGGCTGACCAGTGCTGTCATTTCCACATTAGTGGGACCCGCTGTTAAGTAGTAGGTATGGAAGGTGAAAGATTCATCTTAGTCAGTACATAGAAATCCTCTATCGTTTTGTTGTTGTGGAGATTTCAAGTTTAAAGGCTCATAATTAGCATCTTAAGGCTCAATGAAGACTATGGCAACAGTTTAAATGCTCGAGGGTTCTTGTTAAAGAAAAAAAGAAAAGGGAAATGCTAAATGGTGCTGTTGTATTTGTTGCCCAGCTAGAATATGTATTATTCATTAACAGAAGTACCCATCACTTTATTCTATGATATATTGAGACATAAATAATCAATAGGACAAAGAGGAACATTACTAGGATCAAGCATCATGTCAACCATGCTAAAAAAACCTCAAGGTTTCGCGTTTAAAACTATACTGAACACGAGGCAAAGAAGATTAGGAAACAGTAATGCTAATACAGAAGAAAAGAAAGAAGAAACTCATGTATAAGAAGGAAATGGAAGAAAACAATAGTATATAGAACTATAAAAGTGGCCTTCGCCTAGGCTGTTTCTGATTGATTACTGATCATTCCCACTTAAAGAAGGGAATTTTCTAATCAGTTGGCATGTATGTGAACACCTATTGCGATGATCAGGATGGTGATTATGCAAAAGTATATAACAGCATGAACTAGAATGGAAATCCCACTTGTGTACATGTTCCCAAATTCTACTACTCTTGTTCTTGCTGGTAGCTGGAACAACAGCCCTGGTGACAGGACAATGAACAAAACCACTGCAACAACAACCGGTCCCCAATCGGCCCTCATCTCTCTCAACGTGGATTGAGGTTTAAAACTTCAGAGTATTGCTTGAAGCTGGTTTGGTCACAAAAGATAATGATGTGGGTTTAAATATGGAGGAGGACGAATAAGTCTAATTTTCTTGGTGACGAAGGAGGTGGGGATGCGAAACTTATTGAGAAAGAAGATAGTTGGGTTATGAAGGGAGGAAAGGTATGCTTTTGTAGTGGGTTTTCTTTATGAAGTCGAAAAGAAACAAGTTTTCTTTCACCGCCATCTAATAATTGCTCCCTTATAGGCTTCTTTTTGCCTGCTTTACAGATTGATGAAGATAAGCCTTGGAAAAAAAACATAAAATAAACAATCAGGCAGGCAGGTGCATGTGTAAAGGTCTTGAAATGCTTGGTTGTCTCGTTTATCTTTCTTATGCAAGGCATGCAGCAGTCTCCTTGATCGCTATTCTGAAGCTTCCTTTCCATGACTCCAGCCGTTGGTGTTATGGCTTTGTCTTTGACACTTCGGTAGGCAGAGACAAGAGGAACAAGTGTGAATAGGCTATCCTTTCGGTTAATTACAGACAAAAATACCTATCAATATCTACGCATTTCAGCAAAAAAATGATGATAATCCAATCTCTTTTTTTTTTAAGCCAGTAGACCATGTTATTAAGACATCAATTTGAAAACCAAATTGATGAAAAGAGATACAGCTTGCTACATAATATCAGAAGCAGAAAAAACATATGATGACTAGCAACCAACGCACAAAACACAAGGGAACAGCACACCTACAGAATCGCAAGACCTATAGCCAAAACGGAAGAAGAAAAACCGAGCATTCATGACAGACTAAGAACCCCATCACAGAACAAATGATATCGAAAAGACAAGCCATAAAATCGGATGACCTGCTAACACCTTGAATAGCCACCACCAAAAGAAAGCAGGACAAAGGGGCAGACAGAGAGAAAGGCAACAACCGAAACTTATCAAGAGAAAACCAGCTACAAAACAAGCAACCAAACAACAAAGAAGCCTCTTGCAAATACCAGAACTCCTCAACCCTTAACATTGAGTTGCTAATGAGATTCGGAATGCTCTTTAGACTATCTCTCAATTTGTCCTCCAAGAAAGTCTATCATAGCATCATCCCCATTAGTAGAGTCGGTTTAAGAAAACAGGGCAAGCTCCTCAGATTAACGTGTTAGAAGTTGATGAGCATGCCTAGGCATGAAATCGATCTGTTGAACACAAGCTTTTGAACATGGTGTAGCATACCGTGCCTTATTCTAATCGAACAAGGGCCTTTTCCAGATTAAATGCAACCATTTCCATGTTTCTAATGCCCGCTAGAAAATAGTTTCATTTAGATAAAATAATTAATTCCTAAAAAATTGATTATTTTTTTTTATATCTAAGTAGTGTCATGAAAAAATGAAAAATGAGTAATAAAATACTTTCTAGTTTTAATTATATCTTTAAAAATAAGCTGAAAAATAATTTATTAATAATTTTTTTTCAAGTTTATTAAAAAAATAGGATCGAATCTAGTAGATAAAAAAATTGGAGGAAGAAATTAAAAAAAATCAATTTTATAAAATTTTTTAAATAAATCAAATAGCAATTAAAATGATAAAAAATCAATTTGACAGATAAAAGAATTAAAAAATAATAAAATAAAAAAAAATCATAAATTATCTCAAATAAAATAAATAATAATTAAAATAATATAGACTAAATCTAATATATAAAAATCTCAATTAAAAAAAAATAAGATGAAAACAAATAACAATCAAAGAAATGATAAAAAAATTAATTAAAGGAATGAAAATAAATAACAAGATATTTTATAATTTTTCAAAACTTCTAGAAAGTGTTTTCTGTCCAAAATTAAAAAAAAAACACTTTCTTAAAAATCAAATCAATTTTTTTTGACTGAAAAAGTATTTTTCATTAACTAATTTTTATAATGATAAACAAACATAAAAAATTTAAAAAAATCATTTTCAAAAAATTATTTTTCATAAAACAAAAATGCCTAAAAAGATATCCTTATGGAAGTAGATACTTAATTGAATTTAGATTAAACCTGAGGTATTCCCATTTATATTCCTTTTAGTTACTCTTATATTTATATTTAAGATCCATTATTTGATCATTTAACTTGTTTATTTTTACGTTTTAAAAGTATTTTTGAAAAAATTTAATTTTTTTATTTAATTTAATATATTTTAATGTTTTTAGATTATTTTAATTCATTAATATCAAAAATAATTTAAAAAAATATATTATTTTAATATATTTTTAAATAAAAAATACTTTAAAAATTAATCACAGCATAATCATTAATAATTAGTAACAGATAATTAAAATGTACTCAACTGGAAGAAACTGTTCACTGAAAACCAAATGAGACGGCAAACACATCTCATGAAAATCCTTTCTTTAATAGACCCGAATAACTAAGCAGCGTTTTATGTTTACGAAGAAATCACACACCTACAGAATGAAATAGCCAAACTATCTAAATATTTCTCACAGCCGTCCGGAGGAAATAGAAGGGCCACATCCTCTGCCGTCAATGGGGATACAGCTAAAAATGCAACGTCAAATCCAATGCCCTCTTCCAGATATTGACTTTGTCTTCTTCCTTCAGATTTCCATTTGTCCCAAGCTATTTCCCTTTTGTCTTTCTTCAGGTAACTCTTTCCCATCATGTCTTTATAGTCCCATTCACCTTGTTATCTCTGGATTCCTTAACTTCTCACATATCTCCGGCATCACTCCTCCATCCTCACCACTCCTACTGAGTAAGCAATAGACGGCTAAGAGAAGGAAAGGAAGTTCAGAAGACTGGGAAATGGGAGATTGGGGGCCAGTGGTAGTAGCTTTGGTTCTGTTTGTTCTGTTGACACCGGGACTGCTTTTCCAGCTACCAGGGAATAGCCGAGTGATAGAATTCTGCAACAGGAAAACCAGTGGGCTCTCTATATTTGTTCATACCGTTATCTTCTTTGGCCTCATAACCATTTTTCTCATCGCAGTTGGTGTTCATATTTACACTGGATAACATCTTTGCCATTCACCACAACAGCTCCGATCCTCATCCTCCTCGTGATGCCGATCACCTTCAATAACTTGATTTCTTTCAGGAAAACATATGCATCTCTCTTAGCTGTAGTCTGCAGAAAAAAAGTCTCCTGTCTTGATCTCCTACTCTTTCATGTGTTTTCTTTTTTGTTAACGGTTTATATAGTTTTTAGATCAGTGATTTATTAGAAAAATGTTATGTACTTTGTTGAAGAATGTTTAATTAATGGGATCGGGTCTGTTTCAAGTTATCAATGTTCAACTTTAAGTCCCAGGAGGAGCTCACAAGCTGGTATCCCTCGACTGGTTGTGATCTTGATGCAGTAGAATTCAGAGGTCTCTGGGACGACACCCATGCACGTGCCACATAATTATTTTTTCTCTAACAGAGTAGAGGTTGGAACTAAAGAGTTACACTTGCGCCGCTCATTTACACGTGCAAACATTTTTTATTTTTTCAGTTAAAAAAGAGAGGTCCGAACCCGAGACAACTATTTTAGTTGATCATTCACAGCACAGCCACCCTCTAACTAATTCTAAACAAGTTGGCAAGGTCTAAATTGCACTGTCACGGCACATGAGATTGTTAGGTTGTCCAAAACACTACGCAGCAGAAAGGTAATTTTTTTTTTTTTTAGAGTTTTAAGATTTTCTTGGTCAAATTCAGACTTATTTAGAGTTTCTACTATGATACATGATTAATTGAAAAACATATATATTTTTTATTTTAAATAATTACTTCAAAGTTAGATTATTATAAATTATAAATTATTTAAGTTTTCAGTCCCTAATAATAATCTATAAGAATCATTTGTGAGAAATTTTTTAAATTATAATAATTAATTAAAAACCAAATATTATTTCATTATAATTTTATAAATTTATTCAATAAATTCTCTACTTGATTTTTTTAGATATAAAATTGTAATTCCTTATATAAATTATATTTCAATCTTTAATTTCTAAAACTTATTTATAATCAAGTTATATTTGATTAATCATCATAGTTTAATTTATAACAATAATGTATGGAATCCATTAGGTTTTCTAATAAATTAACCCAGATATAAATTACAATACTAAATAAAATAAAATTAATTAATTTATTATCAATTTAAGAATTTATTGATTAATATTTGAAATAGAATATATAGTAACATGTTACAATCTTTTAAATATTAAAAAATTATAAATAACTAGCCTTGACCTTAGCGTGTTTTTTATTATAATTATTATTTTTTTATTAATTAATGCTTCAGGTACGAATTTGATGCCACAAATATAACAGCAGTCCATTTGCTTGTATTTCGTGTTATCTTTGTGGCACAAAATTCGAGCAACAAATTATTTTCTACAAAAATAATTATTTACAACGCAATATATTCAATAATCTATTAGTTCATAGTCAATTAAAAATGTTTTATTTATTTATTTATTTAAGTATTAAATTTTTCTTCACTGAAGTTGTAATTTTTTTTATTAAAATTATACATAATTATTATGATTGCGCAACAATTAGAAAATTTATATATATATAAAAATCAATATTTTTTTACGTTACATTGCTTCATTGAATGATTTTATCTAACTGATGCATGAGCTAAAGCTGTAGCAGATTCATATAAGAGTTTTTTTAATACTATATTCACGTAATATTTATAGTGATAGTTTGGATGATTAAGATTTATTTTTTCTTAAAATAAGATTTTCTTTACAAAGAGTTATGTTACTACTTAAAAAAAATGATATTTTAATAATTTTATATAAAAAAAATTGTTCTCTTTTTCTTACTTTTTTAATATAAAAAGGTTTGGTTTCAGATAACAATTATAATCTTGAAAAAAACACTACTAGAAAGTGATAGACCAACATATCTTATATATATTATTTTTTTCTTAAAGACCATGTCTAAAAAGAGCTAAAAGCATGATAATAATCCAACTTATCTAAGATACATGGTGATACAAATCAGGTTGGGTCTAAATTTGACTTTAAAATATCTCTCAACTAGTTTTGTGAAATTGAGCATACCTCTCAAACTGTACATTGGATTAAGCTAAGATTATACAGAGATACTAGACACATAAGACTATATTGCAGTAGATTTTCAGGTCAAGCAAATCTTAGAAACATATTATTTTGGAGATGAATCTTGTCAAATATATCAAACTAGACCTTCATGTACAGTTTGGGACATATCAAAAGTTATAGGTGAAATTGTACTTCGATTTAAATTGGGCTGAAAATTGGACATCTCAAGCTTTCAACCATATATAGTAGGCTTAGTAACTCATCCAAACAAGAGATAACGATGTGTTTAAAGTCAGGACTGAAATCTGCTAAGAATTTATGAATATTGGAGATTCGGGCTTCATGGAGAAATTTTAGCATAAAGACTTTGTTTTTATTATATTATCTTATTTATTTAATGTTTAATAATTATTTTTAATTTGAATTTGTCCTGGCCAATTAAACATTGTTTAGGGGTATATTTTATCATTTGACTTATGTTAGTTGATTACTAGTTGGGGTCAATTAGTTTGCAACACAAAAGGGGTGTAATAGAGTTAGTTGAAGGAGATTATATTATGTTTTTTTTTTAGCTACAAATTTCAGCAACAAGTTAAAAAATAAATATGAATTTTTTTTGTTTGTTTGTGGCAAAATAACTTTTTTTTACACGGAAAAAGATCAGACATTGATTTATCGAAAAATAACTAGCTTCGTGATGTCATTTGCATACATGGTGTCACAAGGGCGACGTCAGGCGACGACGAGCTTTCCGTGCCTCTTGAGAGGTATTGTTGTTGGGAAGGAAATGTTTTTTAATTTAATCATAAAATTATGATTAAGATTCATGAGTCACCATCTAGTATTATGGTTACTAGGAACCCTATGGTTTGCGAGGGTCTGAGTAAGAGACTGGTTGTGCAAGGGAAAGATGCATCATTCCCAGTGCACCCTACCAAAGATAAACTATATTGTTGTTTGATTGTTTTTTTATGTTGAGTTTTTATTCATTGATCTCGTCTAACGTTCAAGGTAGATCTCCTTTCGTGAGAAAGTCTCTATCTTATTAGGTAAAGTTCTAACCGTTTTAAAGTTTAAATTTTAGCATCGCATTTATTTTATACTTGTATCTTTAATACCTGAGGGTGTACTTTACTGTGCAGTTTTATACCTTCAGATATTAAAGTCTACATCAAAATCCCTAAAAAATGATCAAAATGATTAATGAAGAGTTTTTGATATTTTGACCAAATCTCAATGGATAATCATAAACTGGTTATGATATTCATATTTTTTTGGATTTTTAAAACATGAGAAAGATGTTTTTTATATATATTTTTATGAAAATATGCCAGGAAATGTTTTAGCATTTGATCATAAGCATGAAAACCAAACATTTTTTTCTTTTTCTTTTTTTTTTGTCTTTTGAAAAGAGAAATTAATTTAAAAGTTTTGAGATTTTTTTTAGAAATATTTTAGAGAAAACATGATATTCTAATATCGGATATGTATCTTACAGTGTAAACACCCCAATATTATGTAAAATTGATATATAAAAAAAACATGCAAGAAAATCACAATTTTTTTTATAGGACTTTTGAAATTTTTTTGAAACTTTCTTTATATATATATATATAGGTTGGGCCAGCCCAGCTAACTGGGCTGATCTCGGCCTAAAAGGGTGGGGTTGTTCTCGGCCCAAAAGAGGGTGGGTTGATCTCAACCCCGCAGATGTTTTGTTCTATTTTAGTCTGGGCTGGGCCAAGGAAAAGGATAATCTTGTTTGAGTTGGGGAAAAATTTCGGCCCTTGAAATTTATCCCTATTTATAGGATATGGAAAAGGGTAATCTTGTTTTCACTAAGGAAAAAGTTTGGCTTTTGATTTAGTTAGGAAAGATCTCATCCGTTGGCTCAAAATAAGCACAATGAATTGTCAAATTTGACAATTAAAGGTTGCCTGAGTTGGTCTTTTTAGGCCGGCACCGCGACCGTTGTATTGTTAATAAGCATGAACATACCATACTAGGCTGTAAAGAAATGTCAGGTGATCATTTCCATGCAAGATTTGTCAATTTTGATGAAGGTTTGAGGCATTAAATGCACCTACAAAGTAGTCTCTCTAAGTTATCATTTCAGAGGAAAAAAATAAGGAAAAAGATTAACAGTCACCAAAACGACATCGTTTTAGTAAAGTTCACTTTAGCCCTTCAATTTCTGATTTGTCTTAAATACACCCAGATTGGCTTCACACATTTAATTTTATGCAATTATGTCCCTAAGAAAACTTCAATTTCAGCCCCAGATTTGCACGCCTTTTTCTCTTTGGTCATTGATTTTAGATTTATGCAATTTGACCCTCAATTGATCATTAAACTTTCAATTTCTTTAATTTCATCTCTGATTTCAATTGATTGGGTCCTCATAATTCGACGCCTTTTGCAAATTCGTTTTTGCTCTTGATTTCTATCAATTAACTTAGTAAAAATTAATTTTGATCTCTTAAAATTCTAATTTTCTCAATTAAGCTCTAATGGGGTTCTTAAACTTAATTTTCCACCAATTAAGCCCTTAATAAAATTAATTTGACCTATTTAAAGTCTAATTAAGTCCTTAAACCTAATTAAATCTTTCAATTGGACCCAAATTAATTCCTAAACATAATTAAACCTTCAATTTGGCCCATGATTAAATCAAATTGGCCTATTAAAAAATTAATTATATCCTTGGACTTATTTTTATCTAGATTCATTCAATAATCATTTAATTTGACCTTAAATTTGCATTGTTTCTTCAGTCTTGGATATAATGGGGTACAATTAGGCCTCAAATTTCCTCCAAATTACAGCTTGATTTTCCTACATGTTTAGAATCCTCCTCGGCCTGCTTTCTCCATATTGCTAGCTTTTATTTTATTTGATTTTATTTTTTGTTATTTTATTTTGGAAGAAAATAAAAAATTGAATTTGGGGAATAACCCATAAATGGGTTATGACATATGGGGTTCTTAGATACAAGGTTATCTCCGAGTCTAAATCTTTATCCAATACCTTTAGTTTTTAGGTACAGGGCTATCTCTGGGTTATGGTTTTATCAAACTTGATTTTCATTTTTTTCATGTTGTTATCTACTTCATTGGGGGTTATTTGACAATGTGATCAAGTGATTCACATCACATAGGTATAGCTTGCTTCTAGATCCAACATCCTTGGGGCCCAGCTATACGCTGAGCCCAAATACAGGTGGGTCCAGTAAGCTACCAGACCCAACTTTCTTGGGCTCAGTTACGCGTTGAGTCCAAGTATATGTGGGTCTAGAAAGCTGCCAAACCCAATGTTTTTGGGTTTAGTTACGCATTAAGCCCAAATACATATGGATCAGGTAAGATGTCAAAACCAACATCCTTGGTCTCAACTACGAGTTGTGCCTAAGTATATGTGGGTTTGGTGAGCTGCCACACTCATCACCCTTGGGCTTGAGATCATTTCGGGTTTAAATGTGGATGGAACTGACAATCATTATAGGCTCTATATTAGGCCACGAGGCTTTGTTTGTTTATTTTTATGGCTCTTAACATAAAATGTTAAAAGTCAAGAATAACAATCTCCCCACATCCCTAATAATATAAAAGTCTCTTGAGGGCCTACTATATTTCTATTAACATTAATATATGTAAGGGATATCTATCTCTTATTAATATAGTGTAAGGAATATCTACCCCCATTAATGTTATCAGGAGAAAATGATACTTCAATCTCTCCATTCAAGCAACATAACAAGGTTAAGAAACTATATATACCTCCTAAACAACTCAGGTAAAAGGTTCATATTTTTCTATTTTCTAAGAATTCATACTTTTATTCTTTAAGCATTTATCATATACAAAAAAGAACAAAGACTCTTTGTTCTTAAAATTTAAAGCTCATTCTTAAAATTTAAAAGTCATTGATTTTATTATCGAAGGGTCTCCAAAAAACACCAAAAAGGATTGTTTTGCAGGTGTTAGATATTCTATCACAAACCATCAACTTCGTGAACTTTGAAGAAAGGAATATTGATGTGAACGTGTGATTACGTATTGTCTAAACACTAAAAAAAATCATTCCTAAGTATATTAGATTTTGGAACATCATCAATTGACGTTGTCTATGGAAAATATGATAAAAAAAAGGCATTAATTGTTCTTCTAAAACTAGTTTATTTGTAACATCCCACCCCACTAGCAAGATATTGTCCGCTTTGGCCCACAGGCCTCACGGATTTGTTCTTATCAGCCACGCATAGCCTCAAAATGCATTTTACTAGTCAGATGAGCATGCTCATATAAGGCCTTCCCCCAAGTCCTCACCCGTTGATGTGGGATATTACAATCCACCCCTTTTAAGGAGCCCAAAGACCCCGTCAGCACCATCAGACAACTAGTGAGCCGAGCTCTGATACCAAATGTAACACCCTACCCCACTAGCAAGATATTGTCCACTTTGTCCCACGGGCCTCACGGATTTGTTCTTGGCAGCCACACATGGCCCCAAAACGCATCTTACTAGTCAAGGTGAGCATGCTCATATAAAACCTTCCTCCAAGTCCTCAACTACCGATGTGAGATATTACATTATTGATATCCCTAATCACCATTAATGGTAGATAATCTAAATACTCCTATAATAGGATGCGTGATAGACCTCCTTGCCACACCAAAGATTTCTTCCCAACCAAACATTCAATAGCTCATCAACCAAGTGCAAATTATTACCTGGGTTATATTGGCAACTCAAGGGCCAAATCAGACTTTGCCACCTTAGAAAGTTATGGCACCTATAGCAACACCATTCTTTACAGCTCTATAACCATAAGTTGCACCAGTGCTCATAAACAGTTACACTACCTAGAGGAGTTTGGGTAGAATGAAATGTTGAGGGGTTTTCAACCTTAATGGTCACCAAACCCTTCTGGAGAGTGCTCACATCGTAAAATGCTCATACTCATATCAAGTATTCTAGATCCCTATTTGGCCATCAGTCCCGTTGTTCTATGCTAGAAACCTCAAGCTCTCAAAACTTGATAAACATAGGAGTGAGAAACAACCTCCAAAGGAGTATATGTATAAGGGTGTCTATACCCTTCACTTAATTTGAGATTCTCTATTGTCAAGATGAGTGTTGTGTACTCATATGTCTAAGGATTATATTTCTACCAAGATGACTTTAGACAACTATAGGAGTCTTGCTAACCCAATGAACATATGCAAAACGTATAGAGTAGTTTGGAATTGGTTATCCAGGATAACTATGTCATATGCAAGATCCTCCCTACAATTTCCAGAGGGTTAGTACATGCATGGTATAATAACTTGGAGCCATGCTTTATTACAACTTTTGGAAAGCTTTAAACCAAGCTATTAGCACAAGTCAACACAAGCATCGTAATACAAAAAAGTTTCACAGAACTTTTCGGGGTCACTCAAGCAGATGACAAGTCCAAATAAAACCCACATAAAAAGGTTTAATGAGGAAATGTTCCATATTGAGGAATTAATCGAGCATGTGGCTTTTGAGGCTTTAATAAGTGGAGTAAAAAAGAGATTTATAGAAAATATTGTACACTCTACCAAACAGAAGCTTGTTAAAAGTGAGGTAGGTCATGGAGAACCATATACGGGTGGAAGATGCGAGTGTGTTGCTTCATGAGCCTCTTCGTTTCTTTAAACAGAATTTTACAGAGAGGTCTTCCAAGCAAGATCATTTTTTTTATGAGGGACAACAACCTTAGAAAAAGTAAGAAAAGGCTAGTCAGGGGACGCACGACCTACCTTGAAATGCACACGACTCTATTGAATGTTATCCTAATAGAAATCTTCACTGCCATTGAGGATATAAAATTATCCTATACTTTTCACCCATGAGATCACCATCTAGTACTCGCACTTTCAAAAATTATTGTATGTTCTATCGGGATAAAAGATATAAAACTAAAAAGTGTTGTATGTTGAAAAAAGAAATCAAAAAATTGATAGATAAAGGCTATTTTCAGAAGAGCCTAGCCAATTTATATAGGCACTACCCAAAATCAACATGATCTTTGGTGGTACCTCAGTTATGGGTGATTTTAACACAAGAAAGAGAAAGTATGGGAAACAGGTCCTTACAATTACTCATCTTCTGAACTAGTAGCATGAGCTCATCGTCTTTACCTTAGAAGATGGAAAGGGAGTAACTTTCCTATATAAAGATGCCCCAGTCATCTCCACAATCCTTTCAGCCATTGAGTCCATCAAATATTGGTGGATGATAACAATGCGATCAACATTCTTTCTCGTAAAGTGATGGCACATATATGGATACCCCCTCAAGACTGGATCCAAGAAAGACTTCCCTCATTAGGATATAGGCTCGGGCGCACTGGTAAAGGGTGCCCTGGAAACACTAGTTACTATTAGCACACCTTCTAAGTGTGTCTCCCTTTAGCAAACTTTTATGGCATTGACTTACAATGCTATTATGGGTAGACCTTTTCTACATCAAATCAATGTTATCATCACCTAAGGTACTTGACACTGAATTTTCCAACTCAAAAGGGAGTAGCCATAGTACAACGGAATCAAATGACTTTAAAACAATGTCTTTACCTGCTTCAAGGGTGTCTTTGAAGAAAATAAAGGGGTTAGAACAGATGCTGCTAGAGAATTGAGGGATATTCCTCTTGGAGAAAATGAACAAGCAATCATAAAAATGAGTTCCACCCTAACACTAACGCAATAACTGTAACACCCTCTATTTTATTTATGTCAAATTCGTTGAAAAATTAGGAAATTGTTTTTTTATTCATATACTTTTAAGCTTATTATTATTATTATTATTATATATATATATATATATATATATATATCCTTGATCCCTAACTATCCTGACAAAAATTTTAAGCTTATTATTATTATTATTATTATTATTATTATTATTATTAATTGGCTACCGAAAATTCGATAAAATCTCCTTTGTAAATTGACCTTTCTAAGTGTCGACATCAACCTAAAACACAATTTATCCTGCATATTTATGAT
>Ga0325401_1002923_pt1 | contig 15412 bp, 9 predicted proteins | sample PopdelMetagenome_FD_205666 | JGI IMG/M metagenome (GOLD analysis project Ga0325401, IMG submission 205666) | Populus deltoides microbial communities from Bellville, Georgia, United States - Xylem-PdKOR-R2 | ecosystem: Host-associated > Plants > Phyllosphere > Stem > Wood/Secondary xylem | place...
CGCTTTATTCCATCAACAAACCCTTCTAAAACAAAAACCAAATTCCGACTACATCAAACTTTAACCCTAATCCAACTTCAAACACTCAAAATTCTACACCCTTCAAGCAGTCTTTCACAAGTGGAATTGCTCTTTCTGGCCATGTATAAATAACAGAATACCTTCATCAAATTGGTCATATCTACATGACAAGCACAAAACATACAGGTAGAACCTCACAACTGAAGCACTAAAATACTCAAGTTGTTCGATAGGCTCTCAAAGACACCGGGAACCATCACGGCAGTCATTCGTCACTAGGGGGCAATGAGTCTACAATAGCAGTTATCTTCTTCTGCAACTCTGGCTTGTTGGCTCCTACAAGCTTCTCCAGCTGCTTCCCATCTCTAAGAAAGAAGAAAGTAGGAGTAGCTTTGATCTCCCATGATGTACTGAGGTCCTGCAAAACACACACTATAAGATACTGACATCCACCATCATTTGGATCGACATATTCTGATGTAAACAGAAACTATAACAATATCAATATATAACAGCAGATTAAGTTCTGCATATTCTGCTCAATGAACAAATTTCAAAATCAGGATTCTTTTTCTCTTTTTTTTTTTTTTTTTTTATGTTTCTTCAATATCAATTGTGCAAACTGCAGGATAAGTCTCAAAAAAATGAGAGACAGTGCTTACATGCAAATAAAAGTCTAGTCAAGACAGTCCAGCCTGTTTAGATGGATGAGAAGAGAAAAAGGAATATCGTTCAAATATAATAGAATTTAGAACTTACAGATAGTTCATCAACATCGACCAATAAGAACAGTAGAGAAGGGTATTTTTCAGAAAGCTCGTTGTAGAACGGTGCAATCTGTTTACAAGGACCACACCATGTTGCACTGAAATTTGCGAGCACCTGTTAAACATCCATATTCAGTTCAAAATGAAAATAGATTATTAGAAAACACTAGTCGGGTAGATCAAACAAACTTTTCATGAAGTAGCTGACTTCCAAACCCAACCAGCATAAATCATATAGTAACAGCCGCAAATGAGAGCTGTCCCCCTGCTTGAGTAGAAATAATGGAAAACTTTTGGATGAACCTATTTCATCTATTATTTTGGTTCTCAATAGAACTGTTTAAAAATTTGCCAACCTCAGGCTATAATTCTCAGCCAAAACACATAATAGTGTATTACTAAGGACAACGGAAAAATAATAATCTCGTGCACGGACAAAAATCAAACTTACAATTTTGCCATCCCTACTTGCTTCTGACAGCTTCTGATCCCAACTCTCTTTTGTGGTAATGAGGTGCACATTACCACCAGCAAACTCAACATGCAGCTCATCATTGTCTGCATCACGTTTATGCTGCAAAAACCATGAACACTCAGAACCCTGTCCTTGTATGACTTCCATAGGATAAGAACAAAACATGTGTATTAGTGCGCATTGGCGATTGCAGCAGACAAAACACAATTTAATCCTCTGAAACGGTGGCATAACAAAGTGGAAGCCTCAAGCAAAGGTGGGGAATAATAATTAAACAAGTCAGCTATATCTATATTCAAAAGGATTCCATTTAAAAATATTAAGCCAGAAGAATTGATTTATTTTCTTTATAAATATAAATAAGTTCACTGGAATAACATCAAAAGCATATAAAACAAAATAGACAGATTTGTTTTTCAAATAAAGTAGAATGCAGATTTTTAAACCAAAGTTTCATATTCAAATTTGAAAAGTTTCTGTTATTGTTTTACAAGTTTAGAGTGGTTAAGAGAGTTCATTCTTCTTCATGTTGGTGTATTATCCTCTCAAAATAGTTCCCCTCTGTCGATTGACTCTTCATGGACTGTGTATGAAATTTTTAATTGTGAGCGCAATGTTTTTAGGACACATAATAATTATTTGTATTGCATATTCAGTTGATATCTCACAATTAAAACTACCAGTGATGTGAAGCTTGTTATAACTCTATATGTTTTTTCTTCCTAAATGCATAACCATGATATGTGAGACAGACCTGCACCATTTCAACCTAGAGAACTTTTCTAGAAGCAATCAATTAATAACTCAACAATATTGTATCCATCTCATTCTTCACCATCTTTTCCATGCTGCAAATGAAAATCAACCACTAAAAGCTCTTTCTTTTCCCCACTGGTTGCCGTGGAACAAATTTATCAAAATTGGATGAACAGTCTTTACTTCAAGATCAGGATGGGGAATCCTTTTCTGCAATACTATAGTGAAGATCCCGACCTCCATTTTTCATAATTTGACATTGCTTTTTTCTTCAATCTTACAAACTACTATTTTGGACATTGCTTCATTCTAAACTTTTCACAGTACATTCAAGGGAACCAAAATTCTTTGATAAGCTTCCATTTTCCTGCTTTTCTCCGAAGCAATTTTCCTTGTTATTGTGAAAGCAATATGAAAGACAACAATAAACTTAAATCCACATACAATCGTCCACACTAAACACAACACTGAGTGTGCCTTGGTGATACACAGTGGACAAGGTACAATTTGATCCTTTGGAATGATGCTAAAACATAAATTAGAAGCCTCGCAAATAGGTGGGGAGTAAACCAAGGAGTCAGCTATATCTACATTCAAACTGAGTCCATTTAAAAATATTAAGCCGAAAGAAGTGATTCATTTTCCTTTACATAATTGAATAAATTCATTTGAGTGCCGCCAACAGCACATCACGAAATAGACAGATTTGGTTATTGTCAAACAAATAAAAGCAGAATTCTCAACCAAGTTTCCCACTCAAAGTTAAAAAGATTTTCATAATTTTTACAAATTCCAGGTGGTTGAGAGAGTTTGTTCTTCTTCATGTTCATCGATCACTCAGAAAATCCTTAACTGTTATTGTCACGTGTTTAGGATGTGCTGTATTATAAACTACTAGTTTGGAAATTGTTGACTCCTCATAGTAGCTCCCCGATAACCAAACCCCATCAATAAGCTTCCATTTTCACGACTGTTTATTAATTTTTTTTTTCATTTGTGTTATAATAAAAGCAATATGAAAAACAATAAGAAACCCGGATCCACAAATAATCTTGCACATACACAATCAAAAAGAGTAATGGATTGGAATTATATATAAGAAGATAAAATGATTAATTGTCATAGAAACTCTTACCTTATCCAAGCAAAGTCCCATATCTGATTTCCAAACTTTTAATCCCAAGCAGCTTAACGTAGTATACCAAATATCCTAAAAATGGAACAAAATCCAAAACCTTCAACACACCTAAAGAAAAAACCGCCAAGATTTATACTGTTCACCGTAATTGACAACAGAAACAGTATAAATAAATAAATAAATCGATCACTTCGAATCAAAACTTTGAAGAGCGCCTCTGTTGCATATCAGATAAATTAAAGTAGTGTGGTAAGAAAAAGGAAAAGTCTTTCAAAACATTTCTCTTTAAGAACCAAAACTATGGTTATTTACTTCAACAATCAGCATTGAAACTCTCTTCTTCAATAATATTAGTAACACTAACATCAGTTCTTCTAAAAAAAACACAGCAGCAGCATCAGAAGTAGAAAGAAAGAGGTATAGAGAAAGAAATGAAGACAGGAGTGGATAATTAATTACCTTCTTAAAGATAAATACAAGGAGATTATGAATGAACTGTCAAGGTCGAATGAAAACCCTAGTCTTTAATTGCGGAAGGAAAGAAGGGAGGTAAAAGAGAAGAGAAAGAAGCATGTTTTGTGTCTATAAGCAGACACGCTTTCTGTCCTTTTCTTTTTCTGTTTGGACAAGTAAAACAAGAGATAAGTTACAAGGGTCCAAGGTTGTCCACACCGTTCTTGTTGTGATTCAATGGCTATCAAGCTGCTCCATTTTACAACTCCACGATTCTGCAGGGTCACCCAACCAATACAGAGAGTAAACTCTTTAAATCATCGTGAGATCGACTTCATTATCGGTTAACGCGCAAATTAATTCAATGATATCCTTGCTATGAAACTAATATATACTCTAAGATCTAGTGGTGGCCACGATGACCAGGACAAAAAAATACATATTCCCGGTTAATTTATTGCTGAATAAAAAAATTGAAAAAAAAAAAGAGTGTGAACTCTCGTATCGGGTCACAAAGTCGGGAGAAGTTGAAGTCAATTAATATAAAGGACTGAAAAAAGAAACATAAGCAAAATCAATCAACTTATCAAACCCGTTATTTCAATTTCACGAATAAAATAATTTAATAAAATAAAAAATAAAAAAAAATTATAAAATTAAATTATCAATCTCATTTGTTGTTGAAAAACAAAACAAAAAAATATTCAATTTTTCAAAAAAATAACCCAAAAAAACCATAATCAACCTAAGCTATCTCAGGATCTACATCATGAGATCAGAATAACTCTATTAAAAGAAAAATAAAGAAAATCATAAAGCATAATTTTCAAATAAACACAATGTTGATGGAAGAAATTAAAAAAAATCATTGTAAAAAAAAAACCTAAAAAAGGGTCGATGACATCCCGGATTAACCTTTCAAATATGTGATTCGAGTTATGAAAATAATATCATCCACGTAAAAAAATCATGAGATTGTTCTCGGTGAGCTATTTCTAAAGCTACCAAGAATAGTGGTGTTTTGACATTAAAGGAAAGCGCACGAATTGCCAAATCACGATGGCTTCCTCCACACCTGGCCGACCAATTTGTCATGTCTGTCATATTCAGTCCCTAGAATTTTTTAAGTTTCAAATTAGATTTTGCAAGCCTTAATTGTTTTAGAGTAATAAAATTAAATTTTAGTTTGCAAAACCAAGCATCAACTGCATGTCAGAAAATTTTCTTTCGATGTCATGGAATCCCCATATCTTAGGTGAAAAAAAAAAACTCAATCTAAAGTAATCAAATTAAAAAAAAAAATCAAGAGAAAAAAAGGTTAAATCTCTTGATTCCTCGTGCAATTCAATCCTTGATGTTTAAAGGAAAACGAGCTTAATACTTGTCTAGTATTCAAATTAAGTCAATATAGTTTTAATTTAATTTAATAATGTCAAATCTAGCAGAGTCAGGTTTGTTTCTTAACACCTTGAGTAGCCATTACGAAGGTAAACAAAAACAAATAACAAAGTTAGAACCCAAATTAATATAATTTAAAAGTACGAAGGTAAACAAAAACAAATAACAAAGTTAGAACCCAAATTAATATAATTTAAAAAGACCAAATAAATATATAAAAAAAAGAACTTAAAGAAGAAGAGAAAACAACGTGTGAATCCATGGTATTTGCAGTCACAACGAACATGAGTCGTCAGATCTGCTTTATTAGTCTTTTTCTTGATTCGTAATTTGACTTTTATATTTTGTTTGTTTAAATGATGAAGTTAATTGTACGCCATCCTGGATGTGTCTGCCCTTGATGAAGGCACTTGGTCAATCAGAAAATGTCCTTTCTTTTGGTTTTTTCTCTAGCTTACCATAACAAAACGAGGCATGCGGGAGATAAGCATATGCCCTAGTTGTTAACAACAGGAAGACGGCATAATTGGGAATTGAGAGGAGACTAAAATTTGCTGGAGTGCAAGCAATGTCCACGCTAGGATCACTTGGCACTCAACCATCATCACTAGAAGAAAAAGGAAAAAACACCCTCTCGTGGCTTGACTTGTTATGACTGGATTTAGGTCGAATAAGAAACTGGATCCTTCATGTTCCATCTTGTTCAACGTTACATGAAGTCGGTGATACCTTTTTTCATATTTCACGGGAATTCACTTCGAAGGTTTCACCATTTGATATCACGACATTTGAGAGCAGAACTCCATCCTCTGGAACTTTGAATATACTTCAACCTGAAGATCCATCTACCCCACTAGACAGAATCTCCATAACAATGAAATCTCATTTTGTTCTGTTTAAACATGTGGAACTTTGAATATACTTCAACCTGAAGATCCATCTACCCCCCTAGACAGAATCTCCATAACAATGAAATCTCATTTTGTTCTGTTTAAACATGCAAAGGGACCAAGCCTAGAGTGGTTTAAGCTTTTCCTGGCTTCACCATCTCCTACAAGATATCTTAAAAATTCAATTTCAGTACCTACAAAATTAGGTCAGGAGATTGGATCTATCATGGCAAAGTTTGATTCCGTACTCCCACAGTTGGATCTTAAAGAACATAAAATCGAAACAACCAACATCTTCAAAGTTGAAAATAGAAGTGGAATGCACCCTTCTTTGTCCATGCTCTAAAGATGAAACTCACACATACAAAAAAATTGTCTAGATATTGTAATGGGCAGGAAAGGCAAGATAAAGACAATTAAATGAAGATGAAATGCCAAGCCAAAGGCTAAACAGTTAAGAAAGAACGTCTAGATCAAAACAACATACTTTCCATTCAGTTATTTTCCATGCAATCCCCAAAACATTGTTTGGAGGTGCATGGAATGTCATCCATTCTTACGAAATTGAAACCCACCCTTAAACCAACACCAAAAGAGTAAAACAGACCATGTTTCAACACATATTACAATAAATATAAACCATTTATACATTGCCTCCATAACCTCAGCCCATGGCATACTTCTGTGTCCAGCTGCGAGCAGTGGCTTCATATTTGGATCGGTCAGTCTTGTACATATGGGCAATCTCCGGTACAAGAGGATCATCAGGATTTGGATCAGTCAGCAATGAGCAAATGGAAAGCAGCACCTGATGTGCATCCAAGTATATGATTATGCATCCAATGATTAGTAGTAATAAATCTTTTTTAGACTATGGTAGCATGAAAAAAAGCTAGAGACTTTTGTGTTGGTTTCAGAATGAAATTGAAAGCCTCGTGCTCACCCAACCCACTGAACCACCACTCTGCTTTGACAACATTAATAAAACTTCTTAAAAATAAAAAATAAAAAAGCAAGTTCAAGGAAATAGAACCCTGTTTGAACATCAGCAACAGAGAGCTTCCCTCATGTTCTTTATCTATGGAACATACAGCCATTTCATGTTTTGTATCCTAAGAAACATAAACTACAGGAGGACATTCATGTTGATAAACAGGAGGCCAAAACACACCCCATTGCTACACGCAAGCATAGACTGGCAAGCTAATTTTAGGACACCTAGTCATCTCAGAGTAACATTCTAACTCTTGGTGGAAAACTTTTGTAGGCAACAAACAGGCAATGCAAAAGGATAAAAAATCAATGGAAGACAAAGACTCTTAGCAATAAACATAATCAGTAGCGCTAAATTTGGAAGAGAGCGGTGTGAATGCCACTGTATTATTAAACTATTGCTACATAAAATATGTGATCAAACTCTTCCATTCTCCATTCATCCTAAAACCGATGACAGTCTACAAACTTTACTAGGGCATGCTACTGGTAAGTAAAAACGAGAACTATAGCATATTAACATGTTATCAGCATTAATTAACAGAATGAAATCAAACCTTAGAGATGGTAAGAGCAGGACTCCATTGCTCTTTGAGAATATCAAGACAAATGCTTCCATTACTATTAATGTTGGGATGAAAGACCTTGGTCCTAAATGCAACCTGAAGGGGGGAAAAAAGAAACAAAATTGCCCTCCAAAAAACACACAATTAAACAAAGCAAAGCCTCTTTATGCAACCACATACAGACACGGCTCAAAATCGGAAATTGCACCATTGACTGCAAAACAAATTACCTTAGGGGGCTTAAAAGGATAATCAGGAGGAAAATGGATAGTAACTAGAAATACCCCTCCTGCATATGGACTATCAGCAGGTCCCATTATTGTTGCTTGCCAGTGAAACATATCTTCAGCTACAGGGCCTATATCCCAGAAAAAAAAATTATCTACCCCAAATTTGAGTAATTCCACATGAAACAGATCATTCAATACAAAATAAAAATGCAAGCAAAGTGGGCTCCAAGCCATGACCAAGCACAGTAATGTTGACAGAAAGAAGTTGAAATTTAGCTTAAACTAGAATGATTAAATAACTGGGCTTTTTAGAAATAAAAAATTATTGCACACCTGCACTGCAAGAAGTAGGCGGATCCTTCTGTAAATCCTTGAGTTCCTTCAAAATACGCTTTGAAGCCATTATTATTACTCCTCCTATGCACCCTTAATAAAAACAGAAAAGAATCACAGTTACAACAAGAACAAAGAAAAATATATAAAAAGATAGGGCAAAGGATGATTACCTGAAGATGAAAAGATGGGGTTGTGGAAGGGGGAAATCGACGAATCGACGATCTGGAAATGAATTAACTGTGGATCCAACACAACCGCTGATTTCCCACTCCCTGGCCTCTTCTTTTTATTTCTTTGTCTTCTTACACCCAGAGATAGCGCAGAGGCGGAGGTGGAGGAGGAGGGTCTGCTTCCGTTTTCGGATTCTGTTTTTATAACGTTTTGCTCTAGTATTAGGGTCTGTTTGGCGGTGATGAGGTGGAAATCACCGCTTGGAGGTTTGAAAATAAAAGTTTGAAATATTGTAATTTTTATATTTAGAATAAAATATTAAAATATAGAATTAACTTTAATTATATTATTTGAAATACATTGGAAATAAATTGAATTAATAATTTTGACTATTTATTTTTAATTTAAAAATTATTTTAATACATTTTTTTTGTTATAAATACCCTTATATTTATTTAAAATAACATAAAATATAGGCATTTTAAAAAATATATAAAAAGACTCATATTAATTTTTTATTAAATAGTTTTTGAATTTTTTAAAAATATATATGTTAAAAAATCTTTTCGATCAAAATTTTTTCGAATGTTAAGAAGGTTTTTTTTGTATAAATATTCCAATAAAAATTATCTTATTTTACCTACAATTCAATATATTTAATTAAAAGTATTGATGGGGCTTTTAGCTCGGAAACATGTTAAGAATTACAATTTACAGGTCATTTACTAGATAAGCAAATTATGATAGTAATCCAATAAATAATTCAATTTTTTAAATTTAATTTTTTAAAAAATTATTGTAGCAAATTAGAGTATCAAACAGACCCTTATTGTTTTGTTCTAAATCAACTGTTGAGTTTTCACTAAATGACAAGTCGTCTATCGGATCTCTGTAGTTTGTCATTCACCTTAAACGGCGTGGTATTAGGGTCATGGATGACGGTTCAGAAGTCAACACTTTGATAAGTCATGGTGTCGGTTATCTATCTTCCACGGAAACATATTTACACATTCTCCCACGTCCACTAATATAGCCAGTTATATAACGCCACCTCATCAACGGAAAATAAAGAAAGGTGAAATCCCCTACTCTCTGGTCCAGTAGATGCATAAGGGAGAGCAACAGTCACAGCCACCTGATTTGAATACCTCTCTTTTATCAACGATCACAACATCTATTCTCTTCTTATTTTCAATCGACGAAAAAGGAGCCGTTACCAGCACGGAGAAGAGAGGTTTTCACTCTCCTTTGCAAAGAAACGTTTCGAATTTAAATTAAAGAAGAGGAGGAGGAGGAGGAGTTCTTTAGTGCATCAGTATGTGTTTGAGATCAATGCATCCAATATATGGAATTTACTCTCTTTTTTAAAAAAAGTATCGTTGTTTCTTGATGCAGATCTAATAGCTAGAAAATCAAAGTAAGATTTAATTTAATTGGTCAGTGATTATTTTCTTTTTGGATGTGATTGCAGGTTTTTGTGAATTTAAGGGAATCTCGGAGGTTGCTTAAAAATGGAGGAAGAGAAGAAGAAGAAAAGAAACAAGAAGAAGAAAAGCAAGCAGAACAACCACACCAACAATAATAAAGCATCAGAAGACGACGTGTCGGTTGGTGCTGCTACTAATAATAATAGTAATGGGCAAAATCAAGTTATAGAGGTTTCTTCAAATGGTGATGTCGTGGACGCAGAGGATTTTAATGGACATTATGATAAACCCAATGGAGCAGCACCGCATTCTGTAAGAGCTCAATTCTTTTTTTCCTTTTTTTTTAAATTTTAAAACCAATTTGTGCGCGCGCGCGCGCTTAAGTAATGATTGAGTTTTGTTTTATGTGGGTTCGATTGGTTCTTGTTAATTAATTAATAAATAAATGGAGCATTAGCCTCTTAATTTTGTAATGAAAAATGGAAATGAAAACGAAAGAGAAAAATAATTCTTAGATGATATGACTGGATTATTGATGTGTTAGGGGTGAGCTTTCTGTGTCTTTTGTTGATAAATTAAGTTACGTTTTGATTAATAATGATAACCCAAGAAGCGCTTTGTCTTCTGCCACGCTCTCCTTAAGTTGTCTGCGGCAAGATTTGACAATGGAGTTTACACGTTGCATTTTTTGAATTTCTTAACGAAAACTTCTGAGATTATGGTTTGAAGTGTATTTTATCACGTCTTTTTGTCTACATTTTCCTCATGTTAAGGGAAGATAGGATAGTACTTGTGACCATTTTTTAATTGCTACATGTTTTCAGATTCTTCTTTTTGCTACTTCTGCTTAGATTTTCTGTAGGATTGACTGCTGGTGATGACCCCACCTTTTTAAAATTCTGTTTTGCAGCCCTGGCTGAATAGAGAGGTGAGGCATTCGATCAGTTAGCTTTTCACCCTTGTTTCCTCCCTCTTTCTTCTCCCTATCATTTATGTTACACATTCTCATATATTTGTTTTTAACATTAGTTTTGAAGAGGAAATATATTCTTTGTTTCTTTTCTTTTGTACAGGCTGCTTTACAAGAGACAATCAAGCATTTACAAAATGAAACCGATTCACTCACAAGGACGAAGGTGCTGAATTATATTTTGTGAATTATCACGTGCATACGTGCTCATGCACAAGACACTCTTCCTGTTGTCATGTTGAATTATTCTTTTTTGTTTTAATTCTTGCAAGAAGTAATGTACTGCATTTAACAGGATACCTTTGAAGAGACAATCAAACGATTACGAGATGAAAATGATTCACACATACAGAAAGAGGTACTACGAACTTAATCCAACTGTGGGAATGTTCCTGTCAAAAATTATCTGAATTACTTGACACACTTCGTCTTGTAATATTAAATTGGTTTGTTTGTTTTGACATTTATGCAAAGCATGAAGGCACTTACTGCATTTTACAGGCTACCGTAGAAGAGACGGTAAAACAGTTACAGAATGAAAGTGCTTCGCACACGCAGAAAGAGGTAATATCAATGCATTCAATGGTGGAATGGAATGGATTAATTTGTTGTGGACTTCACGAGTCTAGGTTTTTCTACCTTTTTCCTAATTATTTAAGTCTCTTGTCGTTGTTTGCATTGTGTTTTTGCAGGCATCCTTGGAAGATACAATCAATCAATTAAGAAGTGTAAACAATTTGTGCATACAAAAAGAGGTAGCGTAAATGTTTTTTAATCATTAGATAGATGATGAAATTTGTTTTGAGTTATGTTTAGACAGGAAAATGGTTTTTTTTTTCTCCTCTCTTTCATTCATGATACTAAAGTTCCAATCTGTTTGTTTGATATTTTTTGGAAGAGGAAGTCGCCTGACTATAATTTTACAGGCTACCTTTGAAGATACAATCAAAGAATTGAAAACTGAAAATGATTCCCACCTGCAGAAAGAGGTAGTATAAACAGTCAGCTGAATCTTAATTTTATGCTTTATGTGCTCTTACTGTCTGCCCTAAAATGGATGTTTTGCAGGCTGATTTAGAGAAGAGAATTGAACAATTGCAGAGTGAAAAAGATTTCTGGCTTCAGAAAGAGGTAATTTTGGTTTTATAGGCTTGTAAATAAATCTTTTCTCTTTTGGAACATTTAACACATTCAAGAGCATTTCTCTTTAACATGATAAGCCTTGGAACCAGTGTTGGAAAACGTCGTGTTGCATATTAATATGCAATCTGACATACCCAGCTTATCACTAGATTGCCAGCTATATGTTTTCATTATAAGCATCATACCATAGCATTTTAATGCTGCACGCATGCAGCCTATAAGATGCACTGTTAACTTTTTATCATATCAAGTGCAGGCTGGCTTTGGGGAGAAACTTAACCGCTTACAGGATGAGAAGGCTGCTCTGGTTTTAAAAGCTGTATATTCCATGCCTCGCAGCCTTTCAGTGAAACCATAACAAGAATTGTTTCACTGATTGGCATTATGCATTTCATTTTTGGTCTTTTCTTGTGTGCTCATGAGAAATAGTGCTTGATAATTTATTATTTTGAAATTTTATCAGTATAGTTGAATAACTTTGTGATATGTTCCACAGGCAAGCATGGGGAAGAAGATTGGACTATTAGAGAGTGATAAAGATTCTTGGACCATATCAGAGGTAATCACCTTTTGTTATGTGCGTTGTGTTTGCTTTTTCCCATGTTCTTTTTTTCCTTCTCACAAGAATTTGTTTGGTTGAAAGAGAGAAAAATTGGTTAGGTGCTGAAAATGGGAGGGTTCATGCACAATGCTGTGTTTCAAGGAGACGGATTTAGGGAGGGGAGGAGGGAAGAAAGGGTAGATAAGCAGAGGAAATAAAATAGGAGAAAACTAGAAGACTTGTATTGGAGGTTAAACTGGTTTCAATTCATAGCTTGGAAATGAGTTGGAGGGTTCTTGCAGAATGATGCTGTACATGGAGAGGGATTTATGGAGGAGGAGAGGGAGGGTAGAGAAGTAGAGCAAATGAAATGGGATAAAACTAGAATAATTGTATTGGAGGAGATACTGGTTTCAATTTTTAATCTTTAATCATCAAAATGATGTCTATAAGACATAATGTGTGCGTTCTTTTATAGGCAGCAAAACGAGATGAGGAAGAATAAAACCATGTAGATCAATTATTTATATGCTTACAGGAAATGGAATAAAGTTTTATACAGTACAGTTTCTGACTAAATAAATATTAAGGTCATGGTAAACTATAATAATCATTAACTTCTAAATAAGAATACCATGAATAAAATTTCAAGAAAAATAGAACAAATATTTTAAAGTTGTTCCATTACTCTAGCATTGTTGTGGCATTTATCTCTTGCAGTAACAGTTCGTATTTATCCTTTTTATAGTCATCAGATTGAATTATCAAAGATGACCATTAATATACTTGCGCATCAATGTTCATACTCAGAATACAACCAAAGAAACCATTGCTAGAATGAATATCGACGTCACAAGACTACGAATGCAGGTATATAGTTTTATTCATGTAGTTATTGTTACATCAACGCTTCTGTTGCAACAGCCTATTGAACTTCACTGTGTTTGTAAATGTTGTTTGCATGAGCGCTGTCATGTTTAAGCTAATTGGTTGGTAGATTTGGTTATCCTAGAGAGTAGTATGTGTAGCTCACAGCCATTCTGCATCATAACCTTGTATGTGTTCTGGTATGGAAATTAAAACAAAGCCTGGCAGGTGGTGGAGTTGGAAGATTCAAGGAATAGTCTCGTGAAAGAAAACCAACAACTGAAGGAAAGCATCTCTGACCTGAAGTTACAGCTTCAAAACATTGATACGAGTGTCTCCTTTGCTAACACATCAGAACTCGGAAAGGTTTGCCATCCTGTACCCAGCTTGTTAGCTTTTTGGGTGTTAAATTTATGGTCATATGTCAATTAGTTTTTGCTGTTAAAAGTTTTTTGATGCGTGCGATTTTATTCTTGCATTGAGATTCCTTGTTCTCTCTTGTGTTCACATTCATGATAAATTGTGATTAAACGTATTGAAAAGTTGGGTGTTAAATGTAGCTTGGCGCTGAAAAGGAGGAATTGAACTCGCAGATCGAAGCAGCTTGTGCACTGGTAGACAAATTGATCACAGAAAATGCAGACCTTGTTGAGAAAGTAATGAACTGCTATTCTGCTATCCCTCGATTGTCCTGTCAATGTTTATAGTTTTCTATTTCCCCCCATCTTTAACTAATTCCAATGGTCCTAAGAAGGCGTTATGTATATAGTCTTTAAGTGGGTGTTTACTGATTATGTTATGCATCCACCAACTTTTAGTCAGGTTAATAATGCGTGGGTTTGAGCTCGCTTTTGTGTGCATGCACTCGTGTGGAATGTGTTAGCAGGTATTGTGACTTTTTTTAATCATTTAACTCTATATTTGTTTCTTAGGTGAATGAGTTGTACATTAAACTTGCCCATCAAGGGACAGCAGCTAGTTTTTCTTCAGCAACTGGAAGAGGTGTTATCGTTAGAAATTCTGAACTCGCCAATGGAACTCATCCCATGGCTGATTCAAATGCAAACTTGACTGCATGGGGCCATAAGCTAGAGTCCTTGGAAGTGGAACCTGCTGTGGTAGTTCAATACTCTTCAGAAGCTGGCTCTGGAGAAATTGTGCAAATCCCATTGGATGATAATGAAGTTCCGGATTTGGAGATGCAAGCTGCTGAGACTGACGATAAGAGTGGTGCTGTGCCACTTACGGATGCTCCACTAATCGGAGCTCCTTTCCGGTTAATATCATTTGTTGCAAAATATGTTAGTGGTGGTGACTTGGTCAACAGATGATTCAAATTAGGGCACTGGCTAGGATATATGATGTTTCGTTCTCCCCATGCATCATCTTCTTGTCCATTTTCATTTTTCTATGATGGGCAAGTGTGAGCCATTACTTTTTTTATTTTATTTTATTTTATTTTATTTTATTATTATTATTATCACCACACCGAACATGTTAACTGCAGAGTTGATAGACCATTTTCTTGTCCTAGACTTACTTATATTTTTTTTCCTGGTTTATGCTAAAGTTGTGCCTGGGAGTGAATTGTGTTGTTAAAATATTTTTTTTATAAATTAATTTTTTAAAAAAAAATTTATGTTTTGATATTAAAAAAAATAAAAAAATTTAATATATTTTTAAATAAAAAATATTCTAAAAAGTAATTTTTATCACAATTCTAATCAACTTCAAAATAACAAATCGACTGCTCTTGCATGACGTGTCGGCTTTTTAAAATAACGAAGGCACTTTAAGCGACATCGTAGTGGTAACTGGTAACATCACTTGGGCTTGATGGCTCCATAAGTTGTGTCGTTTGTTTTCTGCAGAAAAATAGCTCCGCATTCTCCTAGTTTACACGTGTGCAGCCAATCATATTCCCCCACCTCATCCCTGGAAAATAAAAAATCTCCGCGCACTGGTTCACTAAGTAAATAACTGTAAGAAATCACAGCCGTCGGATTTAATTAACTCAGATCAAGCTCGCAGTACAGTGCTCAATAAAGTAAAAAAAAACCCCACCAAACTGTAAGAAAGCGAAGCCGTATCAGCAGCCAATAAGAAAGGGGAGATGAAATCACCAAACCAATAAAAAAAACACACGTGGAAAATATACGTAGCCGTTAGTTCAGGCCGTTAAATTAAAAAGGTCAGTCTTTTCGCTTGTTCATTCGTTGTCGTTTGCGATCTCTGTTTCTATTTCTAATTTGTTTTCCTGCTCACTGAAG
>Ga0325401_1002928_pt1 | contig 15403 bp, 16 predicted proteins | sample PopdelMetagenome_FD_205666 | JGI IMG/M metagenome (GOLD analysis project Ga0325401, IMG submission 205666) | Populus deltoides microbial communities from Bellville, Georgia, United States - Xylem-PdKOR-R2 | ecosystem: Host-associated > Plants > Phyllosphere > Stem > Wood/Secondary xylem | place...
ATTTGACCAACCCCATCACCCCCCCCCCCCCCCCCTGATTTCTCACCTGTTCCATTTATTTATTTTTTCACTAACTTTTCATTTTTATGGGTTCAGACTTCAGATATACTGTCCATATTTTTCTTTTGTTACATTGTGAAGCAACCATATATATGGTACAGCCTTTTTGACTTTTTCGCAAGTGTTTTTCAAGCTTTTAAATTAAGCTTATATCATGCTGTATTCGATTGCGACCATCCTGGCCTATCCCTGTTACTGAAAACCTGACTGGCAATTACAGTTTTTTTTTTTTTTGCCTGGGATCGGTAGTTAACGCTCAACAGTGCACCTCGATAACAATTTGCGTTGGTCGGGACAATAATCTTGTTTTCTGGCTCAAGATTTGTTCTTGACAAGGTGACCCCAAGCAATATAGCGGAGAAAAAACGATAAAAAGAAATCTAGCAAATGGAGTTAACAGGACAAAAGCATGCCAAGAGGGGTGATACAGCCTCCAGGAGCTTTAAAAGGAGAAAAGCTATTTGAAGAAGTGGGGTTTGAGCGAGGGTTCTCAATTCCCTCCATTTGTTCCTCACTGTGGTATTCCTTTCTTCAAAACAAGTGTCTTTATTAGCAATGTTGGCGCGGGCCATCTTCTTTGCCAGTGTTTTCCATAAACACAACAAAAAAAACTTGGACGCAAATACAAAACAAATTATCACAGAAAAACTACTAATTAGTATTAACAATCAGTATTAATTATTAATTATTATTTAATCAACTAGAAAAAGATAAGGCACGATTGGGTGTCGCTGTTCAGCGTTTAAAAGGGGAGAGAGGTTGGTGGCAATTACAAAGTGTAACCAAACAACTGTCTGCTGCACTAGCCTGTGACACATGATTTGGCCAGGGAAAAAGGCAACGCTAGAAACGAGAAAAAAAGTAAAAGGGAGGTTGCAAGGTAATTATAGGTATGGAAAGAAAACCAGACCCCTATGCTCTCTCTCTCTCTCTCCCTCCCCTACGGTCACAGATCTTTGTTTTCGCTCAAACTGAAAAGCTATGCCTGAATATACAAACAAAATAAGAGAAACCCAGAACCTAAACCAGGCCATGCCACGCTCCTTTCTCTTATTTTTCTCTCTGATTCTAATTAATTTATTTTTTGTCTCCCACCTTCCATTCCATGACCATAGTCTATGAATGATTGAGTTAAAAAGACAAAGGTTTCCTCTCTGTCTATTCCACTTCACCACCCAGCATATCATACTGGTCATATCCTGAGCCTCCACCTATTTTTCTGGTTCCTTTTTATCTCCCCATAGTCTCTCTTTGTTTGATTAGACTCATGTGAATGATGTCTATGTAGTAACCTTTGTTTTGGTTGGTAATGCAGTGGAATGAGAGATTTTAAAGTAGCCATTTTTTACTAGGTTAACGAGGGAAAGTGAAAAAAAATAAGTTAAACCGAAGTCATACCTTTTGTTTTCCCATTCATTTTTGTTCTTCTGTCTTGAATACATATATTTTTTTTACGTTGGTCCCCTGCATTTTGGCTAAAAAATGAGAAAGCATGGATGGCAACTTCCATATCACCCTCTTCAGGTACTTCTTTTTTATTTTTCCCGTTTTTGCTGCGTTATTTTTCAGTGTTTAGCAGCTTTATTGGATGCAAGTTTTGATCTTGAGTGTTCAATGTGAAGGTGGTGGCTGTTGCTGTATTTCTGGCTTTGGGCTTTGCTTTTTATGTCTTCTTTGCTCCTTTTGTTGGGAAGAAGTTGTTCCAACATATAGCGATGGGAATCTACACTCCTCTGGTAAGCAAATTCACATATTTCCGTTTAGTAAATTTTGTTATATATAATTTTTACCGCGTGCCTTCATTATATCTAGCGGGCTTAATAACCAAGATCTGTTTTTCCTCTGCTCGTTTCTAAAGCTCTTAGCTTTATTTTCTCTAATTCGGTTTCCTTCTGTGTTGTTCTGTTATGGAGGTTCTTTTATCTACAGATCCTTTCAAACATATGTACTTACGTGAACGAGTTGATTGTCTTCCTGTCCCTGTGTCTGTTACCTAAAACTATAACAAATGAGCCACGAATTTGATCCACAGATGATTTAATTTGTCACTTGTTGGAACAATAAGCATGGTCCCATTGGCTATTTTAGCCCTTGCCATTTGCCTATGTTAACAAATCGCGGATATTCGATACAGTATGCTATTAATGTGGTCTTGCAATGGATATAAAGCCAGTCCTTGCAAATTCTCTAGTTAGACTATAATTTGCTTTCTCACTGACCTCTATCGTTGACTTCCAAAATACAGAATTGGGCAGGATTTGAGTAGTACATGCTATGCATTTTCAGGTTACCTAATTCTGTATTTAACAAACAACTTCACTTGCGTGATTCATTATACGCCTTAGCTAGAGGTGTTTCTGAGTGATTTAATTTTGGATGAGAAGCTAATAGGTAGTGATAGTGATATCAATATATTTATATCTGGCATGTTAACCCATGCTAGTCCAATCGATATCCCTCGACTTCGTGATATATTTGAAACACTTTGCATTTTTGCTGTTAGCATGATCTCAAAACAATAATTTGTTTGTCAGAAAAAGTAAGTCTAAAATTTCAGTCATGCTGCGGTTTTAACTTTCATTTCTGCTAACCATGACATGAGATGGCCATTTTTATGCATAGAATGTGCATCTGTTTAGTCTTGTTTATTAGCAACAACAAATACAGGTCTGTGTAAATGTAGTTGGAACTTTAATAACATCTACCTTTTCTTTTCAGATTACTTGTGCCTTTGGCCTATATATTTGGTGTGCAGCTGCTGATCCAGCAGACCCTGGAGTTTTTAGATCTAAAAAGTATCTCAAGATTCCAGACAGTGAAAAGCATAACCCACGGAAGGACTCAAAACTTGGTGGAGGGTCAACTTCATCGAAACATGATGCAAATGCTTCTACTGTTGGAGGAAAATCTCTGGATAAAGAAGCGGTGGGTTCTGATGCAACTTTGAAGGAGCCAAATACTCAAATTGAGAAGGTGTCATCTGGGAATTCATCTTGTTTTCAATGGGTTTTCTTTCCTTGTGCTTTGATCTGTAATTGGTGCAGTTCGAGTGATGAATCTTCTGAGCTACAGATGAGTGAAGATGGCATGTTCTACTGCAGTTTGTGTGAAGTTGAGGTTGGTCGGAGTGCTTGAAGTCAGTAGTTTTTCATTTATTTTTGAATTGTTCAGTAGAGTTCATAAATACACAGCGCCTTGGTTGAAATGCATAGTTTGGCACCCTCAAGAATTATGATTTTAATAATGTAGCATATATTTACAATTTTTTGGGTTTTTTCAAACATTTGCTTTATGAAAGAAAACATTTTCACATTCAACCTGCTCAAAGCTAGAAAGCTAACAGCCATTGCACGCATCTTGAGTTCAATCTAAAGGTCTATTGTACTACTTTTGTGTTGACAGTTCATGAAAGTTTCTGCTTATGAAATTATGATCCTGTACAGGTTTTCAAGTACAGCAAGCACTGTAGAGTGTGTGACAAATGTGTTGATCGTTTTGATCATCACTGCAGGGTATGAGAGGTCTTATTTGTTGGGAATTTTTCATTTTTATTTTATCATCCTCATGCTCATTTTCTACTGGACTTTTGCAGTGGCTTAACAACTGTGTAGGCAAGAAGAACTACGGACAGTTTTTCACCCTTATGGTTTCTTCTCTCCTCCTGGTAAGCCCAAGCTTCCACATTCTTCCTTACCTGGAATCTTCAGATGGTCAGACTGCATCAATACCCTGTAATCCCTGGTCTATAAATAAAGGCTTATAGGATTTTCCATATCTTAATTCTTAAATTTTTTCCATTCTTCCTTATGCAAGTGCCTTTGATCCCTATCATCCTGAATCCAGACAGTGTTGTTGCCTATAATTCTGATAATTTGTCCATGCATGAACACTATGTTTTGAAAACAATTTCAGATGAGTCCAAGACAGTTGGGATATATATATATATATATATTTTTTTTTTTTCCCCCCTTGAGTCCGCTGGTTGCTCTGCATTATTTCTCGATTGTCAAGTTCCATTGGGGTCTATGGCTTTACTGTTTGTGCTTAAGTAGTTTCCCTATCATGTCTGATATTCTTATCAAACAAGTTTTCACATCCTGAACTTTCTATCCTGATTCCCACAAGCAACCTCCCATTACTGAAGATTTCCCAGAGTAAGCCCTTCATTTTCAAGTCATTTTCGATGTAATTGACTATTGACAGGTATATACATGGTTTATATACCTTGGGCTTGAGATTGCAGCTTATTCTACAATGGTCGACTGGAATCCTTGTACTTATCTGCTGTTTTCTTGAACGGAAGCGATTCGCTGTGGACATCTCTGCCAAGCTGGGAAGCAGTTTCTCTTTGGCCCCCTTTGTTATCGTGGTGGTGAGTGCTATTGATGTTTTGCTCTCAGAGTAACCCAACCTTTTCTTGGGTAATCAATTTTTTTTTTCTTTAATGCTGTTTAAACATTTGCGAAGTTGCAAACCTGTTAGCTAAAAATGTAGAGAAATGATTTATTGTTATTTGTACTTCCTCATTTCTCTGCACTAAACTAAAAGAATGTGTATATTCTTGCAGTCAGTGTGTACCATTTTGGCAATGATTGCCACCTTACCTCTTGCCCAGCTTTTCTTCTTTCATATCCTCCTTGTAAAAAAGGTAATGATGCCGATCATTTCTTTCTTCAAATTGTGCTTACTATTGTTTAATTATTCAATTGAGTAATATTTAATCTTTATATAGAGTTTTTTTTTTGCTTTCGTAATATCTGGGCAGGCAAGAGCTTCAATTTTTTTTTATCCCGTTCGGTTTCATTCCATGTAGTTATTACTTATTAGCCAATATCACAAAATTCCTGTACATGTCATAGGGAATAAGCACTTATGATTACATAATAGCTCTAAGGGAGCAGGAACAAGAGCAACAGGGCGTTGAAGGTCAGCAGAGTGTTCAAATGTCTCCTGCCAGCTCACTCACTGGATTAAGCAGTGCAAGCTCATTTTCTACTTTTCACCGGGGTGCTTGGTGCACACCACCTCGTCTTTTTCTGGAAGATCAGGTACTTTTTACTAATCCATTCTTCTGCTGGGCATGCTTGTGCAATTGTGAATCCGTGAATTGTAAGAGGAACAATAACTTTGACGTTTGCAGTTCAGTTGATTAATGATAGTTTTAGTTAATGGATTTTACAAGATTTTAATAGCGTGTGTAGCATTTGCACATACAACCTCTGTACAATTGCATAATTCACTTTTATCTTTTGAGCTAATAGGCTGAGCAGTCACTATATTGTGTTTCATTTTTAAGATTTTCTCTGTTCTATTTTCTGAATGCCTCGCACTCAGGCATGCGCACGCTTTTAAAAGCACCGCTAAACTTCTTGATGCTACGGCAATTTTCTTTTTCTTTCAGTTTGATGTTGTTCCTCCAGAGACTGGATCTGTTAGCTCATTAGGAAAGAAGTATATGAGAGAAGAACCAATCAAGAAAAAGAACCCCACCACAGTAAAGATCAGTCCTTGGACATTGGCCAGATTAAACGCCGAAGAAGTTTCGAGAGCTGCAGCAGAGGCGAGGAAAAAATCCAAAATCCTGCAGCCTGTGACAAGACGGGAACCCCCTTTTGGGCTAGACACAGATAGCAGCTTTGGCAGCAGTGGCCATCGGATGGTCCCAAGGATTGACAATAATAGAAGGAGGGCTAGTAAGCGAATACGCTTTCCAGCTGACCTACCCATGGAGTCTGTAACTAGGACTTCAGGCATAACTCCTGAGAAAGGTTTCACTGAGACATCTACAAGCTTGGCTCCTCTTCAGCGTGAGGCCCGTAGTGCTTTCCAGACCAGCCGAGCAATGTCAAGCTCAGCTGGGGTTGCTGCTTCTTCTCCTGAAAGCAGTTTAGACTCCCCAGATATCCATCCTTTCCGGGTTTCCTCATCCGGAGCTGAAGATTCCAGATGTCTCACAGGTCTATCTGTAGCTGGTGTTGTTTCTCACAATGCATTCCCACTTTCAAGGTCTACTAGTGATGGGTATGAAGCTTCTGGTGGAGAAGATAGTGACAGGGTTCCTTCCAGGATTGCTCAAAGGTCAGATAACTGGAGTAACCTTCTCTTCCATGCTGATCGGGACGAGACTGTATTTAGAATGAAAGCATCATCTTCATCCAGCCAGGCTAACAATAGAGAACTTTGACGATGACTCTTCTATGAAGTTCGGTTCCTTTTGATTTCTGTGGGGAGAAGTTCAACATTCTTTCATTTATGGGCTAAGTACTTAAAGAACTGGCCGCTTCGCCTATTGATATTGTATTTGGCTTTGGATTCTGGAATCAAGGGCCTCGCTAGAACACGACACTGCTGTAAAAAGGTTGCTGAACTTGCGTTCCTCTGAGCCGCAAGGAAGCTTTTTGCATGCACTCTCATTGCAACCGTGGATCTCTGGCTGTTGCATTTGGTACAAAAAATTTGATCATGTGTTGTTTATAATGCTTGGATTGTATTCCCTTTGAAGGGTTTGTTGGACTCTCAAGATGGTTTCTTTTGTAGATTTAACTTAACATCCACAAAGAGTACCTCTGTATTGTTTCTCCGGGTTCTGTCAGTGGAACCAACAGGAGGAAAGCTCGGGGATGCTACAAAGAAAATTAAAAAAAAATAAAAATGCAAAAGCAGTCCGAAGTCAATATGCTCTAATCCCTTTTCACTTCATTTTCTTTTATGCTGGTATGGTGTTCTTGTTGAACTCCTGTTGGTTCAAGGGGAGCCCGGAAATCACCAATAAATTATACAAAACACCAAGTGCTGTGGGTAGTTCATTGCAGGTTTTTCTACTGTTTACTCTCACAAATTATGGATTGGAATAGTTAGTTGTTTTTATAAAAAAATTAATTTGGTTCTTGAGTTTTTACACACACACACAATTGAGCTCTGTTTAAGTTTAAATTAGAATTTTTTGAAAGTCTAAATTAGCATCTAATTATATATATATATTTTTTGAAAGGAATGGTTGAGTTAAAAGATATAGGACTAAAATACAAAAAACAGGTAAATTAGATGGTGCTCTAGAATTTTATTTGAAAAGTTTATTTAAGTTATTTATTTTTTATATCTGCTAAGTAACAAGTCCCTATAATTTTTTTAAATTTAATTTTAGTATTAAATTTATATAATCTGTTGTAAACAGTGCCAATAATGGAAACTCGCTGCATCCAATTGCTGACTCGTGAAGAACTATTTAGAACCCTTAAAATGATTTTGTCTTCAAAGGAGCTGGAATGGCAGACTCTAATAGATGGATTTTACAATTAGAACGCAATTTGCTGGTCAAGCAAACCACTCATCTTGTGACTATAAGCTGGTCAAGCAAGCCCCAACTTCGGTCTGCAGCACCACCAAAACCAATTTTACACGCACCACTTTTTTCCAATTCAGATGCATCAAGAATTGGCAAATGATAGCAAGACATCTAAAGATTCAGTTTGAACATCAACTTCGGTCTGCAGTACACCAAAACCAGCATTCTGCATAACAGTAGATGCAATGATTGGCTAGAACATGCTACACGAACAAAAAAAAAAAAACCACCAACCTCCTCATCAAATGCAGTCCGGCCACAAGCAAACAGTAGATGCAATGATTGGCTAGAACTGGCTGTTTGTCACTGTCAAGCTACAAGCAAACACAAACCTAACAATGGTGATATAAATTCATCGGTATTTTGTAACGTGATGTACTCTCTTAACAGTGTTTTTTAATTGTATATGTATGAAAATAATATACTTTTTTAATTTTTTTATATTAACACGTGTCTGAAAATTTAATGATTTTCAGACCATTGAAAAACAAGTTTAACCGCGTTAATAAACACATTAGAAGCATCAAGAGTCACGAGGTCGTAGCAATTTGCAGACAAATGATGAACTACTCCAGTCACCGATTCTTCTTGATAACAATGCGGCCACCGCTTAGCCAATTTACGCAGAAACCACTTAAAATAAAAAATATAGTTAAAAAGGTTTAAGCCAAACCTTATTCCTTAATCGTATTTGTGATTTGACAATTCACTGATACATCTGAATCTCAGGAAACGATACACGGTTTTTTTTCTTAAATCGTAGTTACCGGAATAGTTTTTGTGCACCTCCTCTGAAATTCTAAAATTAATGATTATACAAATCTTTGAGGTTTGTGTCACTGCAACCCGATACGTGCATCATTTAAGTTTAGTGTAAACCGATTTCAACCTTTTCTAACCACAACGGTCAAATTTCGGGTTATCTTTAACTGAACCACGTAGAGACTGAACTCTTTCTTGTATTGCGGTATTATTTATTATGTTTCTCTATCGAGCTGTGAATTCACCAATTACACTTAAATTAGTATTCTCCCGAGCCACAATATCTGAAGCAGGTGCATCATCCAAAATGCACAATTTGCTCAATTAGAGTCCTGTCCAATATTTAGCCAAACCAAGTGTATGTAGAAAGCAGAGAGCTGTAATAATCTTACTTCAGATTATGGTACACACAAGTTTCAAATTCATTGCATTATCCACATAGAACTGAGTTCATATACACAGGTACAAACTCTGTTAAGCTAAAAAAAGAAGAAAAGGAAAACCAAAAACATGTATATATAGCAAACAGAAGGCATTGCAAGGCCACTAACCTTGTCAAGTATAGGTAACAGAAACAAAATGAGGGATCTTTCCATCATCAAAAGGCAAGCTGACATAGTCACCGGCAAACTCCTCAGCAATCTCCCAGACAAGCTCTCCGTGTGCAGCCGTGCAATCCATGTAAAGAACAGTAAACGCCGCGATATTGTAAAGAAATGACATCGTTTGGAGAGCTGAAGGCACCACAATTCGAACAACAAAAGGCCAAATCTTCCATTTACTATCGATATTACCAATATCCAAGTCTCCCCATGGAAATGAAATGGCAATTACAAACAAGCCAGGGAAAAAGGCCAAAAATAAAAACAAAGACAAAGCCACTCCTTTCGTTCCTTTTATTAGGAAGTTGCTCCTCTTCAATGGCTCAAGACCCCAAATTGATTCCGCAACCACTATCACCTGAGCTAAAACCCAATTCAACAGCAGATAAAACAAAACTAAGACCAGAAAAACCCCAAGAATCAGGCAAAAGACTTGAAAAGAAGGTGAAGAGACATTAACTTCAAATCCAAGAAGCTGAATTCCATTCATAACCAAAAAAAAGAACAACGCAAAAAGGAGGACGACCCCCAAAAGGATAATTTCAGCAAAAGAGTTAGTTATCAAAAGGGGAAGGAAAGAAGTGAGAGAAGATTTGATTGAAGAGCAAAGCTTTACAGGTCTACCGTAGAATCCATGAATAACACTGTAGGTGATGGAGCCAGTAGCGAAAAGAGAGAAAGTGACGGAAAGGAGTACAAGGAGAAGGGAGAGGATAATGGTATTTGTAGTGAAAAGATTTGAGAGGTCATCTTGATAAAAAGTAGCGTGAGAAAAGAGGATTTTGGAGTGGAGAGTGGAGGATTGAGAGATGATGTTTTGGATGGTGGGGTAGACAGAAAGAAAGAAAGAAAGAGGGAGGATAAAGAGAACAGAGAGAGCCAAGAAATGGCGGGTGTGGGCGTTTATTATACGTTGTGTTTCTGATAAGACAGAGCAAAGGTCAGCGGCCGCTGTTGATCCCATGATGGATTTTGGGTTGATCGAGAGGGTGGAAGAAGTGGTGGTGGTGGTGGTGTTGTTCTTGTTTTACTTGATGGAAGTGATGGGTTTGTTCTTTTTTTATTTCTTGTGTATGGAGAGATTGGAAGTTATCTTCGGGTCGTTTGATTGTATCGCCGCCATGGATAAAGCCAGTCACTACATCAGTTTTAATATAAATAAATTTTACTCTGAGGTCATGGGAGTTTGGTTTACGAGCTCCAATGTCGAGCATTTACACCGGAGAAGTGAGGGTTGGGTTCGACCCAGTATGATCCAAACCATTTGATCACCATTTTTTTTTTGTTCGTGATTGTGACCAAAACCTAAAACCAGTCAGTTAGATTGGCGCAAGGGTGGCGCGCAAGCAGGTTTAAAGATGTTCTGGAGAGTTGGTATGTCTCAAAGACGAAGCTTCTTCGGGCATGGATGGACTATTTAGAACAATTTAATGAGATATTTTTAAATTTATACGAACCGGATGATACTTTGTTAAGTATAATACCATATTAACGGTGGAGTTTCTCAGTTACCCAGTACTAATATAAAGGAAGACCATTCCTATGATTCTTTGTAAAAATAAAAACATCACAATTGTAGTCTCTTTAAATTATTTTTATAATAAAAAATACTTTGTTTTTATGAAGTCATTATAGCACATATCCCCAATTTTATTAAAATTCTGTTTAGGGTAAGCTTAAGTTAACAGGATATTAAGTTTGAATAATTAAAACCCTAGCTATTTTTTTAATGTGGTTTTGCTTTAAAATATATTTAAATAATATTTATTTTTTATTTTTTATTTTTTATAACTCATGTTTGATATTAGTACAAGCACATCAAAATAATTTAAAAATATTAACAAAAATTAATTTAAAATAAAAATAATAATTGTTTACCAAAATAATTTCAGCCATAAAAACAAACAATTTTAATTTATCAAACTTGAAAATTTTACACGTGCACTTTTCTTCTTTTATTAACAAGGTAGTAAGATATTTACTGGATCTAATTGTACTGGATCATCTAATTGCTATAATTACAAAACAATTGAGATTAAGGACCCGTTAAATAATTTCTTGAGAACTATTTTTAAACTTTTTTATATTTATTTATTATTAAAAAAATTAATCAACAAAAAATACTTTCCATTAAACACAGTTAACACATCCTTACGCTCGCAATTCTGGCTCGCTACTTAACATGATTTGCATAAATAAGACATGATTATCACAATGATAATCAGAATCACAAGGATATGATTAATGGCTGCTTTTCTTTGATTATTTCCCCTGGGACGTCCATGGTTTTCTTTTTTAAATTTATTATTTCTACCACTCTGACGTAACGCCCATCCATTCCAGTAAAACTGTTGCTCGATAGGCTCTAATGGTAGCATAAACATCTTCAACTTCGCTGGAAAAAATATATATGCAAACCCTCTACTGCTTCCCAGTCCCACATATGCTATTGGAAAACTCACCCCACCCCACCATTCCATTCACGCCAATTATCCACCGACTTCTCCTTCGATACCAGAATCCTTCACAATTGTGAAATCCTCGTGAATTCCCTCCAAATCCAACAATCATTTTACAAAGTTCCCAGGTTTTTTTCGCTATCAGATCCTCTCTTTTCCCTCGTATTGACCGTTAAAGCGAAATCAAGTTTTTTTTTTTTTTTGCGTGTTACATTGCTAGGCAGATTTTTAACACAAGATCCAATAGACTGACACAGACACTGTGTATATATCGACATCTAGATGGAGGTTTCTAGTACAGCTTCTCCTAGAATGAGCTTGGATCAGCTACAAAAGGAGGGATCTGAAGAAACCCATTTGCAAAACTCTGAGCTTGAATCATCTGATTTTAGTGATAGGCATAATCATCAATTCCATTCAATGAGTGCGTTGGAGATCCTGAGAGAAACAGTGAGGATTCTCCGATGTAATTCATGGTCGTTTATGGCGATCGCTGCTTTGCTTATTTGCCCAGTATCTGCCATTCTTTTATCAAATGTATTGGTTGATCAGTCTATTGTTAAGAAATTGAGTATTAGGCTTTTGTTGGTTGCCAAATCCAGTGGACTCCCATTGGGACCTTTTATCAAACAGTCGTGTCATCGTTTTTCCGAGATGGCTGTTTCGTCTGCCATGTGCTTCCCATTGTTTATTACCTTGTCTTTGTTGTCGAGAGCTGCGGTGGTTTATTCTGTAGATTGCACTTACTCGAAGAAAAATGTCGACGGTTCAAAGTTTTTGGTGGTAGTGAGTAAAAATTGGAGAAGGGTTGTTTCTACGTATTTGTGGTCGAGTTTGGTGATTGTTGGTTGTCTCACATTATTCTGTGTTCTTCTTTTAGCTGCTTGCAGTACATTTTCGGCAATTGGGTTTTGGCAAGAGTTAAATCTATATGCTGCAATAATAGCGGGGCTAGCTTTCTCAGTTGTTTTTGCAAATGCGATTATTATTTGCAATACTGCTGTTGTGGTCTGTATGTTGGAAGATGTTTCAGGGCCGCAGGCACTGCTCCGGTCCAGTGTTTTAATTAGGGGACAAACTCAGGTGGGTCTTCTGATATTTCTTGGATCAACAATTGGTATGGCAATGATAGAAGGTTTGTTTGAGCATAGGGTGAAGACATTGAGTTATGGAGATGGGTCTTCCAGGATTTGGGAAGGTCCTCTTTTAGTTGTTATGCATTCATTTGTGGTGCTTATTGATTTGATGATGAGTGCAGTTTTCTACTATAGTTGCAGATCTTATAGTATGGAAACCTCGGATGGTGAATGCCAGTCAATTTTAGAGACAGTCACTGTTCCTTCTGAATCTGCGGTTACTCCATGATGTGATCATGTGAAATGATTACCATTGTAGAGTTTTCTCCAGTTAATGAAGGCAGGACTTGTGTGAGAAAATTATGTTTACGTTGCTATTCTCATTTTCTCACTACTGCTAAAGAACTCTCATGGGAACTTTTCACTAGCCATTAGCATGCAAAGATTTAAGGCTGGTGCTTACCTCAGATGATTATCTAGTTTTCTTTATAAATGTCACTGGAATGCAATATATCACATTTTTAGTATTCTGCAGGAGATGAAACGAAATCAGAACAGGCATGTGAAGTTTGATGGGTACAGTACCGTTGTATAAAGATATAATCCTTGGAGAACCTTTGAAAATGATAGCATCCTTTTCTTTTCATGTGGCGGAAATTCATTTCCTATTAGGTTCTTCATCTCTTTTTTGAGTTAATTTTTGTCCTTTGCCTATGGTGTTTTCATTCATGGATGGTCAAATTTGTTTTTAAGTATTCAATTTCACTTATCAAACTGTTAATGTTTCATCAAAAGATTTACTACCTGTTATGGAACGTGAATTAGACTGGATATTTTGAGTTCTATAAATTAATCAGTTCATTGTATTGGATGGAGTTTGCCAGTTATATGGATTCCTTTCCTCACAAGGACATTGTGCATTTTGAAATGTTGGAAGTGCCTGATGGACCAAATGAAATTGATTATTTACCTGTGTCGGTTTGGGGTAAAGTCAAGTCACTGGATATTATTTTGCTCAGAATTAATTTTGATTTCTTTTGACATTTTGAATGTAGCCAAGTTGTTGAGGAAGTGTATAATTTCATATATATTCTCTAAGCATTGTAGCATTGATATGGGCAGTTAGTGATATAATAATTCCGAGTCCTGATTCTTTCACTTTCAAGTCCTTTTGTAGCTGTTGTTACTCTTGTTGGTTGCTGGAAAACTCAGGGGAAGGATTTTGAAGTATACTTCTTAGGTTTTCTTTTATAAGAATGGAATATCTTATCATCTTGAGATGCATGTTTGAAAGCAAAACATCTTTTAAACAGAAAATCTGTAAGTTCATTTGCTTGTAAGAAACACATCTTCAATTTGAAAGCCATTCTACGTATTATGGGATTCATTTATTATTCATTTAGTTTCAGAGCCTCATTCACCAGAACTCTGAGAATTGCTCTTTATGCTGTGAACATCACCGAAATTTCATCCAGCTGGAAGCAAGATGATTGAATTCAATAGGTCCCATTCTTCTCGAATATCATTCACCATAACATCATTAGAAGTATCAAAGCTATTTTGTTCTTGTTGAACATAAGCTGTTGCTCGTCCTGCATGGGGATTTTGCTGAACATTTGGTTCTAACTCCCTGATCCTCGCTCTCAACAATAAGGAAGTCCACTTGAGTGTCACCGTCCCAAATTCTTATGCCCTTTAGATGATTTGTTGTTGTGTCATCTCTAAGAACCAAGTCCTTACTTCCTGGAATTTCACTGTTATTGTTGCACAACTTCACAGGTATTTCAGTGCTTGACCCTTCAGGGTCACTTTGGATGCCGATGCTTTGGGCATTCATTCACCTTTCCTGGATTTTTCTTCCCTGAAAACTAACGAAATAAGTGAAACAAATTGATTTATTGCATCTAGATGGTCTATATACCAAAAGCAAGGAAAGTATACAATTTAGCTGGTAGCAAACTTTGATCTTAAATGTCATAAGCCATACCCTCAAGATTGATTTGTTCTTGTTGAAGATAGGTTGATGCTTCTCCTTGTTGCCTGATAGTTTGTTGAAGTTCTTGAGAATTCACGTTAATGGTAGAAGGTCCTGGATCAGATAGTGCATGGTGCTTTAATTCATGTGTTTATTGAACAAGTGCATGGTGCTTTAATTCATGTGTTTATTGAACACCTTTGTCATTCTTAGAGTTGCCTGCCATGCTTCTAGTGATATGGAAGTCTAGCAGGGCACAGCCATCGTCCATTCGTACATCCTTTAGTAGCTGCATCCAATGTTTTTATCTGCTTGGGAATTTTCTGGGAGGGAAGGGATTATTGGCTCTGGTATTTGACCTCCTTCGACTCCATATCCCCTCTCAACATGCGTGTTCTTCATTCCAGGATCCACCGGATGGGTCGAGTAAATTGGATGAACAGTTTTCTGATGTCTTGATTTGCTTTTCTTTCCTGCAAAATATGAAGATGAAGCAGAGTGAAACCTTAGGAAAGGAAGACAAATAAAATGATTTAAGAAAAAAGAAAAAAAATAAAATAAAATCACAATTTATACCGCAGCAGAATGGAAAACAGCAAAATGGCATCTCCGCAGCAACATAAAAAAATTGATTAGCATACTCCCTTTATATAAACGAAAACAGAGCGGCGAAGAAAAAAACAGAAGAAAGAAGGTTGCCCTCAATTTCAGCGGGAGTGATGACACGAGACAGAGTTACGAGCATCAATGCTCCTAAAAAATGGTATCATGTCATTATATTAAAGGCAAATAAATGGCCATTTTCCACGTGGCAAAAATGCGCGAAGCAAGGAAAAAAGAAGAGAGAAAGTAGACTAGCCTTAAAAAAAATCAGTGTGATACTGATAAAGCAGAAACCTATCGTGAAATTTGATTCCGAAGAGTGTTAGAATTTTGTAAGAGATTGGAATCCCTTCTCTAAGAGCTGATCGAACGGTTTGGTTCTAGCCTAGCAGCAAAAGAAACCAAGCACGACCACCGGAAGACATGTCATTCATAACTCTTAATCATGACGTGTCGTTCATTTTTGGCTGGACTACCCTTCAGTTGACAACAAACAGGGGATGCCTTTTGTCAATATAAAG
>Ga0325401_1002929_pt1 | contig 15402 bp, 5 predicted proteins | sample PopdelMetagenome_FD_205666 | JGI IMG/M metagenome (GOLD analysis project Ga0325401, IMG submission 205666) | Populus deltoides microbial communities from Bellville, Georgia, United States - Xylem-PdKOR-R2 | ecosystem: Host-associated > Plants > Phyllosphere > Stem > Wood/Secondary xylem | place...
AACTCTCGACGAATTATGATGAGCTCCGTCAAATAGTCATGGAGATGAAATCAAAGATGGGTGACGATACTTGTGCAGCTTCTTTTTGGCCGTATGGTCCCGGGAACAACCAGCCTCCTCCTCCTCCTCCTCCTCCTTCAGCTCCGCCGCTATTCTAATTTAATTTTGTTTTTTAAACACTAAATTTGTAATGAATATTATTTAACATTACTTTATATTTTTAATGTTTAATCCATTTTTATTTGTTTATTAAGGTTTTTTTACTATTAATAAATTATTTTTTTATATATTTTAAATACATACCGATGGATAATATCCATCGGTATTTCACAGAGAGTTGCCAAACAATTACTAGCCATGCCATAATTACCGACGGATAGATTCCGTCGGTGATTACATACAGACGAATTTACCGACAGATACTATCCGTCGGTATTTCATAGAGGGTTTGCAAACAATTACCAGCCATGCCATAATTACCGACGGATATGCCGTCGGTAATTACCGTTGAAATTGCAGACAGACTTATTCCGTCGGTAATGTTCCCACGGGAAACTTTTTTTTGGCACGCGCGTATCCGTCTGTAAGACCGTCAGTGTTCCGTCAGTGGGTTTTTTTTATTTGCGACAGACTTAGCGACGGAAATGGAAGTTACCAATGACTGTTATACCGACAGACGTGTTCCGTCGGTGAGTCCGTCGGGAATTATTTCACCGACGGATTTCATTCCTGTCATCGACGGAAGTATTCCGTCGGTAAATCTGTTTAATGGTGTAGTGAAAGGGCAAAGAAATGCCTAAATAGAACTATCCTCTCATCAAAAGAAGCTCTTTAACACTTTGTTTCATCATTGAAAGTAGGTCAAACATCAACTTTCTCTCCTTTCGCTGTTTTGCAGTGACTTTGTTTTCTCTCAAACCTATGGATTTGAAAATGAACAAAATAAAGTTTTAGATCAAATAAAAAACTACAAAAACTAAAAAGACATAAAATGAAAATGAAAATATTCACAAGCTAAAATCAACAAAATTGTGTGGCATCAACAATGTAAAAAAAAAAAAGCTTGTTGCTCACTGTCAAATTTGGTCCCTCAAGTCTTAATTTTTCTCTATAATGTTTTTTTTTTAATTTTGTAAAATAAAGCATCAATCTAATAAAAAGATTTTTTTTTCATAGTAATAAGCCCATAAAAAGAAAATATAAATAGATTATTAAGCTCATTTGAAAGGAATGTAGAAGGAGTAAATAAAAAAAAAATTATTTGGTGATTAGAATGGAAAATTTTCGAAGAAAAAAAATGAAAACCATGCGAATCTATGTCCATAGTACAACAACAAAGTTTTAACCACACAACTCAGATATCTTCTTAATAAAACAAGAACTATAATAAAAAAAATTAAAAAAAAACACAAAGGAGTATTATATGGTTTGGTCCATTAATACTTTAGTGGCATTTAATTTTTTCCATTAGTTATTATTTTTTTTATAAATTAATATAAGCTCTTAATATTCTTCATTTTTTTTAAATGTATCTTTCTTCTCTAATTTCATTAAATCTAAAAAAAATAAATGTAATATCTCTCAACATATTAGCATAAACTTCTTGTAGGTAACAAAATATCATTATCTACATATTTTTTATAGTGCAATTAAATGAGCAAATTAAAAATGTGAAAAAGAGATATTTTCAACATAAAAATCATCTATGTCTCCGAAAACACTTGGCATGATTGAGAAAAATAATAAAAAAAATATTGATTCACATTTAAGTTTGAACCTGAAATAACACAATTTGATAGAAAAATTGAGACTTAAGTTAAAAAAAGAATTGGAGCATTTAATTTCATCAAATTAAATTGACAGCAAATGCCAAGTGGGGTTGTTTAGAGTAACCAAGCAACTAAAAAAACAAAGGAAACCAAAAAAATTAAAAAAATATCACATGTAAAGAGCGTCGCGATGATCGTTTTCTCAAAGCGGTATCTCTTTTGTGATGGGGAAAAAAATAAAGAATTCTTGTTTCTTATCAATAAAAAAAGCATGGAGTTGCTACTTAGTATTTTAGTTACTAGAAACTCTAACTAGTCTTAGAGTCTGGATAAGAGGATTGATTGTGTATAGAGAGGATGCATCACCCCTATTATACATTACCTAAGTTAAGCTGTATTTTTTGTTTGTTTGATATAAACTAAGGTATTGTTGTGTTTTCTAGTTGTTGATATGTTTAATATTTTAAAAAAACCCTCTTCAGTAAGAAGATTATTATCTTATCAGGTTAATTAAAGCCTAACCGTTTTAAAGTTAAAATATATTTTTGTATTTTTTTTCTTTTAATATGATGAATATATCTTACGTATAAGTTTATAATCCTTGATATTGGGATAAAAAAAATAATATTTTTTAATATTTTTAAAATATAGTTCAAGTTTTCATGGTTTAAATTGGTTACTAAATTTAAAAATTCATGTAAGAACAAGAAGACTATTTTTGTGATTTTTTAATATACTTATATACAAATATAATTTATTTTTGAGATACTTGTCAAATTTGATTTAGAAAAAAAAAATCTAAGAAAATTCTAAGATTTTGGGTTTTTGAATTAAGGGAAAATTTGGGCTAAATATGAAAATAAACCTCCATGCTATATGAAGCCGATCTTTTAAACACATAAAGATCCAGCAAGACCAAAACAATGCATTTTAGCCCACGATTAGAATTCTGCTTATCATGCAATGGTGCACTCGTTTAAAATACAAAGACCTAAATTAATTACCCTCTAGCAATTGTCATGGCTCAGCATCATTGAAGAGGAGAAGCACACAATCCTTAATTAAAAACCAAGCAATGAGGTATATACTCATGCTCTAATCACAACACAATCCATGTTTGAGCTTATACAAATAAGCTCTGTCTACTGTCCAACATACACAATGAATACTATATTTAAACACAAAGTCCGGAAGGTCATCAGAATCATCCACAAAAAAAAAAGAAAAAGAAAAAAAAGAAGAGTTTAATCCTAACTATGCATGTTTTATTGTCTAACCCCAAATATTGAAGATCATAACTCCAAAACAACTTATGGCAGAAAGCTACCCCATGTTTCAAATTTTATACAACCGAAATGCATGATCAAAGGGAAAGAGATGGAGACGTTTATACCTGCAAAAACAAATGTGGATCTTGCTGCAAAAAATGGCAGGCTTCCTCAGCTTTAACAGTAAAGGTGGAGTCCCTCAAACTGCTACTCTCAGCCTGAAATGAATCTGTTGTGGTTGCTTCTTCCTTAAACTGCTATTTCTAGAGAGGTTCGCTGCTGCTACTGGAGAGGTTGTCAGCGTGAAGGACAATCGGCTACAGGGGCTGGGTTGTGGAGATTCACGGTTCAGCTGCTGAAGACTTGCTGGAGGATGATCTGAGCTGCTGCTGACGCTGCTGGAGGCTCACGGCTTCACTGCTGGATCTGGAGAAGACGTGATGGGTTGTTGGACTATGAAGAAAATAAAGTGTTGAAACTCCTGTTGGTGTTACTGCTCTGCTGGAACTTTGAGTCTGCTGTGCTGGAAGTAGCTTATTGGATGTTGCTGTTGCTGGTAGTGCTGGATTAAAGGCTGCTATGATTTCTCAGCCACAACTGGTGCTGCCATGGTTGTTATGGACAGAGGAGCTGAAGGTGTGGAGAGATCGGTTGCTGTTTAGTCGCTGTGAATAGAAGGAAAATATGGATCCTGGTGCTGTGTTGTGATTCTAGTGTTGCTTTACTGGAACAAGGGAGATAAGTTGCAGCTGGAGGCTGTGCTGTTGTTTGCTGTGGAGAAGCTACGCTGGTGCAGAGCTATATGGCTGAGAAGACAATAGTGCAGCCGTTCCTGGCGTAGAAAAGAAGAAGCTGCTGTCCGATGGATGTGAGCTGGTGGAGGAGATATCAGTGCTGGAACCTCTGGAACTATGTTGCAGGGACTGCTATTTAAAAGAGGTACAAGGAGAGGTAGAAAACACTGATTTCAACAAAAAGGAAGGAAAAAGTGGAAAATGGTGCTTCTGGGTTTCTGAACTGGGTCTTTGGATTGTAAAGAGATGGTAGCTTATAACCGTGTCCTGGGTTGTTGCTCTCGGTTAAGATTTTTTTGTGTTCCAATCTTCTTCTCCAGGAACAAAGCTGCAGGCGAGGTGATCTAAATGGCCAACTGATGTTGTGTTTATGGCTACTGAGGAAATAGAAAAGAAGAGCTGGGCTTGCTTTGAACTGGAATAGGGAAGCGGCTGGTGTTTGTTGCTAGTGGCGTGGTGTTGTTTCTGGGTGCTGGAAAAATTAAGGAGAAGGCTGAGCAGTCCTCCCCCAGTTTTTTGGGTTATAGGGTTTTGTAAGATATTTACGGGAGAAATGGGAAGGTTTTAGAGTTCATGGTTTAATGGGATCTCGATGCTTGATGCTGAAGAATAAATTTCATCCTTTTATTAAAGCTAAGGACAAAAATTTCTCCTGCTCTGCAACTAATAAAAAAGACACGACTGTTTTTTTCCTGGCAAAACAGTGCTTGGTAGTGTTTTTGGGTGATAATTGACAGGTGTTTTTAAAATAATAAGAGCTGAAATTATGGCTAAAGTGAAGCAAAAATATTAGGGTATAAGTTGACATACAATTGTAGGAGGGATGAGGGAGAAATTAGGGCTAAAAGGTGGGTAATTGGTCATCTTTTTTCTTGTTTAAATGAGAAGAAAATGATGAATAGTGAAATTATGGTAGTTTTCAATTTGATTCCTAAATCTTTAGAAATTTGTAATGAAATCCCCAATCAATCCTAATTTTTTGGATTCCTTACAATTTTACCTTTGTTCTTCTTTGATTGGATCCTTAAATTTCTGTGTTTTTACAAAGTGATCCTTGATTTTGAAATTTATCAATTTGACCTCATATTGACCTCCAAACTTTGATTTTCTTGTAATTTTATCCCTGATTTTGCCCAATTGAGCTTGTGAAAATTAAACTTGATCCTCTAAAATTTTATTTTATTTAATTATATCCAAATTAGGCATTCAAACTTAATGTTTCACCTATTAAGTCCCAAATAAAATTAATTTGACCCATTAAAAATCTAATTAAGTTTTTACACTTAATTAATTCTTTTTATTTGACCCAAATTGATTCTTAAAATTAATTAATCCTTAATTAGGCTCATGATTAAATTGAATTGGCTTATTAAAAGTCTAATTAAGTCCGCAGACTTAATTTTTAAGCAATTTCGTCCAATAATTATTTAGTTTAACCTTAAATTTGCATTGTCCTTTAGTCTTGAGTATAATGAGGTACAATTAGGCTTTCAATTTCACCCAAAACTCTAGCTTGGTTTCTCCATACAATTAAAACCTTCTCAACCTACTATTGCCAAGTTGCTAGTCTTTTTTATTTTTATTTTTTTATTTTTCATTACTTTTCATTTTCTTACAGTGTTTCTTCAATTCCAATTTCTGACATTTTTAACATGATTTTATTCCTGTCATTTGTAATGGTCTATCTCAAAAGTTATAGAGTTGTTTAAATTATAGTCTTGTCTGATAGGACTCTTGGTCTTTCCTCACTCACTTTGTAAGAAGTTTATGTAGCTAGATATCATAGTTGTTTATATTTTTAACATGTCTTTTGGGTTATGGATTTAGGCAGTTTCGTTGTGATTTTCATTCATGTTTGCTTTCTAATTAGGGAGAGGTGTAGTTGATAAGGTTGTAAAAAATCCATAAGAGAAAGATTGGGGGTGTTTTTTATGGGCTAATAAAACTAGAGGCAGAGGACTTGGTGGGCTTGGCGACACCTGCAAGAAAAATGCTTTAATACTTAAGTCAGTATACTGTTTGTACAAGTGATAGAAAATAAGTAGTATTTGTGTATAAAGAGAGAATAAATAATATTCTTTAGACTTAAATGTTTCTTAAGCTTGTTCAAGTCTTGTATTTAGACTTGTGTTGTGTTGGACTTGTGTTGAGTCTTGTGTTGTCTAGAGATATAAAGTCTAGGAAGATTAGCCCTTTTCATGCTCTTAGAGATATCTGTTTATATAGTATTTTTTTAAGATAAATATCTTAAGAAATATCTTACTTTTAATATATTTTATATAAATATATCTATAAATATCAAAATTATATATATATATGGAGATGTGTACATTGTATAAAACATCATAGAAATAGTGAGAATGATAGAAAAAGAGGATCAAGTCAGCTAGGCGATGACCAGGTTGTCTGATGTTGGTAGGCCCGGCTAGATCTGCTTGGAGCTGACGGGGCACGAGTTTCTGATTTGGGTCAGATGGAGCTTACTCGGAGCCCGATTGGACTCGACCCAATAATTAATATTAATGTGTAGTTTTTTCATGTATCATCAGAGCCCTCAAAGTCTTGCAAACAAATATGTATGGAAGACTTGACCTAGCAACAGTAGGGAAGGAAATACTTACGATGGGTAATGTTACCTTTTATGTATACAAGCCACTATAAAAGTTGTTTATAGACATAGATATGAGGCATAACCACAAGCATAGCCATGAAGAGTGGGGTCATTATAGGAGTAGCCGCAGGCTTAGTCACGTGGGGCATAATCGTGGGCGTAACTGTAGGCCTAACCACTAGCTTAGACGTTGACATGTTATCGGCATAGATGTAGATATAGTCGCCAATATAGCAATATAGGGTGTAGCCATGAACATAGCCACTACTGTGTTGGGGTTTTGTTAGTTATGAAAAGAGCTTTTGAGAAATAAAAATGAAACTAACTTTTTGTCAGTTCCCACATACAACACCAATAATGAGGCTGAAAGAAATCCCTAGGAAAATGATTAAGGATGTTTTCTATGAGTTGATAAAACTGGATCCGGAGGGCTTCGTGGGCTCGACAACATCTGCAAGAAAAATCACTTTGATGCTTAAGTTAATATAATATTTATATAGGTGACGGAGATAATGAGTTGTATTTGGATGTAAAGAGAGAATAAATGGTATTCTCTAGTCTTAAATGTTCCTTAAGTCTTGTTTAAGTCTTGTATTAGATTTGTGTTGTGTTAGACTTTTGTTGAGTCTTGTGCTGTCTAAAGACATGAAGTTTAGAGAAATTTATTTATATAGACTTTCTTACTATAAATATTTTAAGAAATATATATATATATATATATAAGTTATAAGATATTTAATTTAAATATCTTATAAATATATAGAGATATTTATATATTTATAGAGATATTTATGAAAATATGTACATTGTATAAAACACCATAAAAATGACGAGAATGACAAAGAAAGAGGATCAGGTCAATCAGACGAAGGCTGGGTTGTCCAATGTTAGTGGGCTTGGCTAGGCTAACCTGGAGCCGATGGGGCACGAGTATCTGATATGGGTCAGGTGAAGCCTACCTGGAGCTGATTGGAATTGACCAAGGAATTAATATTACCGTGTAGTTTTTTCATGTATTATTAACAACAGTACTGCTCAGAAAGAGAAGGTGTGTTTTACCTGGTTATTCAAGAGCCCAACAATTTTATTTTTATGTTGCTTCAGGTGACTATAGTGTGTTGGATGATTGGTTTTGGCTTGGCTGAGTGTATCTTAGGGTTGATCGTCCAGTTCATGGTCCTCATGTTCTTATTGGAGGTTTTTTTTAGAGTGTATTTGGTATTGTGATAGCTTTTATGGTTTTGATTGAAAATAAAGCAAGTTAAAAAAAATCTTGTTGTGGGTGGTTAAACTAAAATATATATTTAATTAAAACTGTAGTTGAAATTAATATCAGTAATAAAATAACAAAAAAAAACATGTATTAATTTTTCATTTTACAATTTTATTAATATATATATTTGATTATCATTACATTGAAAAATTAGTCATGCAAATTACAACATTGATTTTATTCTCGCATTACTTACATGCTGAGGATAGATTCATGAACGTCAATCACAAAATAGGATTTCATCACCTCCCCATGCCCTACCCCTACACAACCAACACCTCATTATAGCTGTACACCAAAGTAAAACACAGGCAAGCCTAAACATGATATCATAGTCCATAAAATGCCAAATCAGTAACCTATCATTATAACCTAACTTCCTTCACACGCTCTAACTTGGAGAAACGAACAGTTAGATTGATAACTTGGTCAACTCAACTTAGTTCCTCCCACCCAACCTCAACTTAGTAGCCAAAAATGGCTGCTTTACACAACATTTCTCCTCACGGTCTCTTTCCTCTTTCAAAAACCAACAAAACCATTTCAAAAAACCTGCAAAACCCTCAGTTTCTCAACCCAAAATTGCCAAAGAGCCAAATTTTCTCCAGAAACAAACAGAGCTGGCACTTGAATTCTGTTGTCTAAGAAGAGCTCAATGTTATTCCAGTACAAAGTGGTGACAATGTAGACCAGCATGAAGGGATAGTAGCGAGTCAAGCAAAGAGAGAAGGGACAAAGTTGGCAAAGGTGAGCGGGTTTGGAGGGAGTGAGGGTAGTTTTCTTTGAAGGGTTCTCTTTAGCTTCAAGTTCTGGTAGTGATGGAGAGAGTATAGAGAGGAAATTGGAATCCGAGAGGTTAATTGATCGTTCTTGGTGTTGGTACTTATTCTATCACCAAGTTGCTCACACTAGTTGACCATAATTACTGGCATGTAAGTACAATCTTATATTAGGTGTATTTGGAACAATTTATAATTGTTTTCTTTGTAAATTGCTTGTGGCTTTGTTTTTTTTGCTTTCATGCTCTTTATGAAAATTGTTCTTGTTCATTACGGTTGGACAATGCAAAGGTATCTCATTTTTTTCATTCATTCTTTAAGGAATGTTCTTCATGCGTATTATTTCTTGACAAATTCTCTTGGCGTTGGAGCAAATTTGATTCTGTTTCTTGTATCACCTTCGGCTTTGAATTTGTGTCCTCTGGCTTAAATTTATGCAATTAAGATATGATTTTATGGAAGCCGAAGGTTTTATTGGGGGTATTAAGAATGCTAGAATTTCTTTGTTTTTTTTTTGGATTTTGTAATAAAAGAAGTTTGGGACTTATGGCTTAACATATGCAGCTTATGACTTGTACAGAAGATTCATTAAAACCTTTGATTCGTATTCTGGTTTATTGATGCTAGCTTGATTTGTTGTTCTGGTCACTCAATCGAGGAGAAGGAAGAAGAAGGTCATTTTCGTCTGTTTAGGTTATCAACAGTAAAAAACAAGAAGGATACAGCACAGTCATGTGAACCGCAATAAAAAAAAGAAAAAAGCTAGTGAAAGATGCTTGCAAATAACTAAAGTTGGACCTCAGTTTATTGGTGGATCCCACAAACAAAAACACAGCTTTCTTTTGTAACCAAACAATATAATCTGTGGTTCTGCTCAAAACGTGAAAGCTGCTACAAAAACGAACGCGCTCTCATAGTCACGTTTGGACAATAAAAACAGTAAACTCTTCCCCTTTACTGAATAGAGACCCTTGCCATGGGTCAACGTTCCACCATCCATCCACTTTTTATGTAGTCCTGCCTTCAATATTCAATTATTTCATGCCCTCATAGTTTACAAATGCTTTCTTGGAAATGTAGCACTTTAGTGGGAACTGGTGAAAAGTCATTCGCTGATTTCAATTGTCCATCTTTTCCTGAATTTAGAGATTCATTACGAGCTCCCAAAGTGGTGTAAAATCTCTTGAGACACATGATCACGGCCTGGAGATGGGACTAATGAAATTTCATATGATTTGGCAGTATCAAGTGGAACGGATTCGTAAAACTAACTCTATAGAGAACACATGTTGCAAGCTTCACATTGTAGAATTCTCGAGTTCCAAGTTCTGGAGTAGAGTAGGATGTTGGTATGCTACTTCATGTCTCTTTTTTCTGGGAGCATTCATTCTTTGATTTCTATTTGCAATAAAACATACAACCCTGGAAGCCGAAAGAAGTAAGCATCAGAAAAAAAGTTGGGTTTGTTGTGAACACATTGACACATGTTTGCTGTGTAAATAGGTGGACTTCAGGGTTCTGTCAAGTCAAATGGCAAATAACATAAGTTGGGATCAACCTAAGCAGCAGGTGATTAGATATCTGGTCTCACACTAGCTTTATCATATTCAATTTTTTCTATTTACAAGCTCCTGCTATGCCTTTTCTTTTAATCGTTTTGAACATCAATCAAATAAATCCTGAAGGCCGGGATCATGACTAAGTGTTCTGATGGCTAATAACTACAAATTACAAACTATTTATGTAAACCTCCAAGTAACTATAAGACCGAAGGTAATAAGACGTCGACGAGTAATAGAAACTCGGGATGGAAAGAGATAGATAAATGATGGAAATAAAAATAAATATGATGTGTAATGAAGGGGATGACCTCTATAAATAAATTTAAAGGTATTGTTAAAGTTAAAGTTAGAATTATGAATTTTAGCTTAAAATTCATAACGTCGACGAAATTGATAACGAGTTTTAACGGATAGAAAAATTAGAAAACTTTAAATGAATATGTTTTGAAAATGAAAAATTAATTCAAGGAATTATAATAAAAATAAGGAATAAAAGTTAAGAAAGAACTGTACTAAAAAGTATTGGTGTAAACCTTAGTTAAATATCGGTAACATTATTGTAAAATCGTTGTAAGTCTGTAAAAGAAATGAATGATGAAAAGACAAGGTCAATATATTTTGAAGTAAGGAAATGGTCTTGATGACTTAGTAAGATAATTGATATGATTTCAATAAGGATTGAATAAGAAAATTCAGATCTTGATGTAAAATTGTATACTGATTGTTTTTACGCTATCATGTATAATTCCCAATCAGACTGTTGGATTGGATTAAAATTTTATGAGTAGCCTCCTAACATGTCACTGTATCTTGGGTTAATATTTCATGCCAATTGAGATTTAGAAAAACCTTACAAAGACACTGACAGTCAGGTAAAATAACTAAAAAATGAATTATAGGTTCATTAAGGGTATTATTGTCAATTTGGATAAATTTATCGTTCTTCCCCCTAAAAAATGACCTATAGGTTCAAAAAGGCTAATTATCATCATCATCTTCTTCTCTTGTTAACATATTCCATGGAAATTGATGGAAATTGTGATGAGAATGAGAGATTAAAACCGCAAACATCCAACACTAAGCTTAAGAAATCATATAGAGAGAAAAAAATAGAGAGAGAGAGAATAATTGGAAGAAAATGAAGATTTGAGGTGGAAAATTTGGTTTGGAGGAGTGGAATTGACATTAACACAACAAGAAAAAGTTGTTAAAATCGCCTGATTTACTTCGATTTCATTCTAGTAAGTTTTAACATTTAATTTTCAAGGATTGTAAATTAGGGTTAATGAAGGATTTTAAGGGAAATTGAAATTAGTTGTTGATTTTTGTAATAGCAAATGAAATGAAGATATATATGTTTGGTTGTTATAGAAATTCCTACTTTCTGGTCAAAATTTGAGCTAGTAAATAAGGGAATTTGAAATATGTTTCTTGATGAAAGTTGTAATTAAGGATGTTAAATTTCAAATGAAACTTCTCTTGCTTAATTTTGAGTTATAAAAATGTAGATATAAATAAAAAAACTAAAGAGAGGTCAAATTAAAATCTATACATTTTTACCATTTGAATTTCAGCTGGAATTAGAACTAGTAAATGAGAGAACTATAAATATGTTTCTTTATGAACGTTGTAGCTAGGGATGTTAACTTTTAAATGCAACTGTTCTTGTTTAAATTGGAGCTATGAAACTCCATATAAGAGTTAAAAATTGAAGAAAGGTTTAAATTGGATCCTGTTAGACAGATTCCACATGCTACTATAATAAGTGTTATCGATGTATAAATGACAGAAATGGGTTCATCGCCCTCTATCATTGTTGTATTTTTATGTCTTAACTTTTCAAAAAGATAAATCACGCTTAAAACAGTGTTTTACAGCTCTAGTTATGATCAAAATTCCAAAACATGTTATGGTTTTGTTAGACCAAATCAATCAAGATTTGCTATTTTGTAATTCTTTGATTGACATGGGGTATAATTGTGTGTTTAGATGGGCCTACTTATGTGAATAAGCATGAGAAATAGATTCTTAAAAAAAAGAAGGATGGAACTTAAGGAATGACTAACTTGATAAGTTTGATTTTTCATGGTACTTTGATAATCCACTTGTTAATTGACTTAAAAACATAAATTGAATAAAAATTAGAATGAGGTTTTTATGGTGGTTGTTATGTTATAATGAAGATATTCTTGTTGGTACAAAAGAGGTTGTCGGGATAAGACAACTTCAGAGAGCATTAGGCATACAAGCTTTAGATAGGTGTTTGACACCTCATTCCATATTTAAAATCTTAAACATTTTGTAATTGTAACTTCTTTACATGTATAGTTTGGGTTCAGATAATAAAAGTACTGTAGAAAGGGCAAAAGCAAGAAAAGAATGAAATTAAATATTGGATGGACTGATTGGCAACTAAAAAGGTAGATAGGGTTATTGGCATTCCGTAAAGGAATTTCTGGAATGATTGAGAACCAAAAAGGTAACTGAAGTTATTGACATTCCATAAGAAAATTGCTGGAATTATTGATAGCAAAAAAGGTAGCCTGAGTTATTGGCATTCTATAAAGGAATTGCCGGATTGATTGGAAACCAAAAGGGTTAATTGGAGTTATTGGCATCCATGAAGGATTACCATATTTATGGGTATCCATAAAGATTAACTTGAGTTGGGAATATCTGTAAAGGATGGTTGAGTTTGAATTGATTTGATTAATGATCGATTGTGAAATGGAGAGACCAGTTGAATGGAAAAAAAAAGGATAAAAGGGAAAATTGAATAAAATACTAAAAGATGCTCTGTATATATAAGTCACTATTGATAATGGTGATAAATCTTTATGTGAATGGCTGAGATGATATGATAACTATATAGATAACATGTTTTAAAATTTAATAACGAGTAAAAGTGAAAGGCTTAATACGAACCAACATAGTTAGCAAATCTTCCATGAAGCAGGGAATAATGGTATTAGTTGATATTAAAAATTAGATTGTTAAGTAGTTGGAGATATTTGGAAAAGTCATTAAGGATAAAAAGTTCATATTAGGTCATAAGGATAATAGAGTAAGGATTAGTGACAAAAAGAAAATAAACACAAATGGATACAATATATCCAAGGAAGAGGGCTGGTCTATTAAAAGAGATATTATAGGAGATTAAGGTACGATGTCAATGGAAGTCAGATCGATGGTTTAAGATAAGTGACATGTCCTATGATAGAATAATTAGAGAGGATGTTAGTAGATAAATGAGGAGATGAATGGTGATGATAAAACAACACGTATGATGGGTAGATGATTATTGTTTCAAGAAAGTTTATATGGGATAAGAGTGATATTTATATATGATACAAGTGGTGGCAAAAAAATTAGCAAAGTGGTCTAAAGGTAACACAAATAAAGGTATAAATGTGATGTCTAGATAAGTTACTGTGATGGACAAATTATGTTCTATTTGTTTGGAAGTTAGGAAAGCCAGATCATGATGACAGAGTAGTAAAAAAAAGAATAGCTATGACAGTTCATAAAGAAGGATTTTTAACCTTCAAGATAACATTGGGCGTGCTAATGTAGAATAATTGAGTTAAAGAAATATTGAGAAGATCTAAAACTATTAAGATAGTTTGAACTTTTAGAGACAAATGAAAATTATATCATAGAAAAGAGAGGGAAATGGGTTATTAAGATGGTCTGGGATGTGAGAAGATGAAGGAATAGGTTGTCGGCTTGTTTTAGCCAAATAATGGAACATAGGGATTGCAAAGGAATATAGCCGTAGAAGGGACTGATAATTTAAGAGAAGAGTCAACAAAAAAAAAAGGTACGATTAGTATATGTACTTACAATAAGGATTAAAGAGAGAATGATTGGTGTAAATTTGATATAAATCAAAATGGTTTAAGATGTTTGTGATATTATTAAGATGTATGATTGGAGAATGAATTATGGATCTAGACTGTTGGGGGATCGTATGAGAGTATACATTAAGGCATTTGCTTGATAATTAGGCTGATGGAAACTCCACGAGGAACCCATTTTCATTAGTGAAATGGGAAAGAAGATGCCATAAGATCAAAAAAATACAAGTGAGAAATCTTTGAATTAGGATTTAAGAAATTAAACTTCTTATGTGACTTATGAAAACCTACATATGCTCAATTAATAAATAGAACCTGTACTTAGGTTGTATGTGCCACTTGATCAATAATCCTAAACTTCGTCGGATTTTCTGAGCTAAGATCATGACTTTTTGTGAATATGCAAGAATCTAAGATGATGTAACTAGCTGGAGGAATTACTCAAGGACCAAGACCGCGAAATTACTGCATATAAAAATTGTTGTCTATTTTTATAAAAGGGCTAAGACCCATATTTTTTGTTTTGTACTCTCCAACGTGTATGGGGTTTAACCGAAATTAGAACTTTGGAAAGATCTTTTCAGATTAATTAAACTACAGACTTTTTCCTATAAAGAAGTCATGGATTAACTATTTGAGCAGGTTAATCCATATTTGAGGTACCTATATATACACCTGAATTCATGAGCATACATGCATTTATGTTTAAATTCATGCATACATACAAAGGTTGAAATATAGGTCCCCGAAATGCTCAAATTTACAGAGTTTACAATACTAGACTCCGATAGAGAAATTTAGAAGATGAAGAACGTGCTCATCGTGATGCCCACTTCTAAGAAGAGTTGGGCCTCATGAAGGTTAGCATGACTCGCATCGCCAGCTTACTCGAACAGACGTTTAGGAATACCTCTGATGAAGGCCCGTTTAATTGAGCTGTCACTTTTACTCAAACTCAAGCAATAGTTCAGCCCAAGGAAAGGATGGACAAATAGGCTCAAGTCCCCTTGTGTAATACAACCTTGTGCAGTCCACAATACCTGCACCAAACCTAGCAGCCGCTGGCGCATTTTCTAGCGAATCCCAAAAAACATTAACTACAGTCCTACCGGTAAGGTTACCTTTAAGGTGACTATATATGTTCTATATGTGTGTGTGTGTTCTATAAATTTTCTAAATTTGATTTTCAGGATTTATTGTCTAAATATTTTTCTTGATGTGAACATGAGTTGGGCTACATTGACGCATTCTCACCAAGGTCTACTAAGTGTGTGCTGTTGGATCATGAACCCATTTTAGAACATGACTAAGAGATTGACCAAACCTTAATTTTCCTTGACCTTCTTTTTTGGTCCAATGCCCATATTTTCAAAGTGAGGACTAGGCTTGGTGGCTAGGCCTAATTCCAAATCACTATCTTAGAATTCATGATATCTTTTCATGAAGATATTAGTTCAGGTAAGATTTTTACAAAAAAATCACAATATGT
>Ga0325401_1002932_pt1 | contig 15392 bp, 10 predicted proteins | sample PopdelMetagenome_FD_205666 | JGI IMG/M metagenome (GOLD analysis project Ga0325401, IMG submission 205666) | Populus deltoides microbial communities from Bellville, Georgia, United States - Xylem-PdKOR-R2 | ecosystem: Host-associated > Plants > Phyllosphere > Stem > Wood/Secondary xylem | place...
CTTCGGCGCCACCTCCCCTTGCCGGGAGGATCAATGGCTCGCCGCGCTCACCCCCAGCCCGACCTCCGACCGCACCCGCTGCTCCGGGTACCCCGCCCGGTCCACCGCCGCCCGCGGGCTCCGGTCGAGCACCGAGAACAGCCAGATCGCCCCGAACCCCAGCGGCACCGAGAACAGCGCCGGCGAGCTGTACGGGAACACCGCGCGGTCGAACCCGAACACCGCCACCCAGATCACCGGCGACAGCAGCGTCAGCCCGAACGCGCTCGCCAGCCCCACCGCGCCGCCCCACGCCGCGCCCTTCGTCGTGCAATCCTTCCACAACAGCGACATCACCAGCACCGGGAAGTTCCCCGACGCCGCCAGCGCGAACGCGAGGGAGACCATGAACGCCACGTTCTGCTTCTGGAACACGATCCCCAGCACGATCGCCGCGATCCCCAGCAGCACCGTCGTCACGCGCGAAACCTTGAGCTCCTTGCGCGGATCGGCCTCGCCGCGACGGATCACGCTCGCATAGACGTCGTGCGAGATCGCCGACGCCGCCGACAGCGTCAGCCCGGCGACCACCGCCAGGATCGTCGCGAACGCCACTGCCGAGATGAACCCCAGGAACAGGTCGCCCCCGATCGCATGCGCCAGGTGCATGACGGCCATGTTGTTGCCCCCGCGCAGGGCCCCGCTCGCGTCGACATACGACGGATCGAATTGGATCAGCACGATCGCCCCGAACCCGAGCACGAACGTCAGCGCATAGAACCCCCCGATCCACACCGTCGCCCACAGGATCGACTTCCTGGCCTCCCGCGCATCGGGAACCGTGAAGAAGCGCATCAGGATGTGCGGCAGCCCCGCCGTCCCCAGCATCAGCGCGAACCCGAACGACAACGCCGACACCGGGTCCTTGATGAACCCGCCCGGTCCCACGATCGCGCGCCCCTTGGTGGCCGCCTCGGCCGGCGACAGCCCGCTCGCTGCCGCAACCTGAGTCTTCACCGCCACCGCCCGCGCGAAGAGTTCCTCGAACGAGAAGCCGACATGGGCCATCACCCCGAGCATCAGCGCGGTCGCCCCGCACAGCAGCATCACCGCCTTGATGATCTGCACCCACGACGTCGCCCGCATCCCCCCGAACAGGACGTACACCATCATCAGCCCGCCCACGACCGTGATCGCAGTCAGGTAGGGGAGCCCGAACAGCAGCTGCACCAGCTGCCCCGCCCCCACCATCTGCGCGATCAGGTAGAACGCGACCACCAGCAGCGTGCTCGCCGCGGAAAAGGTCCTGACCGGCCCCTGCATGAACCGGTACGACGCCACGTCGGCAAAGGTGAACCGGCCCAGGTTGCGGAGCTTTTCCGCGATCAGGAACAGCACGATCGGCCACCCGACCAGGAACCCGATCGCGTAGATCAGCCCGTCATAGCCGTCGTTGAAGATCTGCGAGGTGATCCCCAGGAACGACGCCGCCGAGCAGTAATCGCCCGCCATCGCCAGCCCGTTCTGGAACCCGGTGATTCCGCCGCCGGTATAGAAGTCCGACACCGTCCGCGTCCGCCGCGCCGCGCGCCCCGTGATCCACAACGTTATCGCGACGAACCCGGCGAACATCGCGATCGCGGTCCAGTTGGTCGCCTGCCGCTCGACCGAGCCCCCGATCGCCGCCTGCGCGCCCGTCGCGCCGCCCAGCAGCACCAGCGCCGCGATGACGCGCTTCACGCTGCGTCCGCCAACAGCGCCGCGACCCGCGCATCGAAAGCGCCGTTCGCCCGCCGCACATACACCGCGCAGATCGCGACGGTGCCGACCAGCATGCCGATGCCGGCGACGATGCCGATGCTCGTCACCCCGTCCCCGATCGGCCGCGCCATCAACGGCTTGTCGAACGCGATCAACGCGATGAACCCGCTATACACCGCCACCGTGATCGCGGTCAGCACCCAGGAAAACCGCTGCCGGTCCCGCACCAGCGAGCGGTAGCGCGGATCGGCAGCGATGCGCGCAAGCGCGGGATCGGGTGATGTCATGCCCGCTTCATCCGACAGAAGCGGACGGCTGGCAATCCGGCCCGTGCGGAAGTCTCGGACGGTGCAGCCGCCAAACTCTCCCTCTCCCCTTGTGGGAGTGGGAAAGGTGAGGGCGAACCCAGCACCTAGGTTCCCCACCAAACCCCCGGCACCACCCGCGCCCGAAAGCGTTAACCACCCATGCCCGCCGTTCCGCACCCCCGCACCTCGGATGCGCCCGCCTGGGTCATGGTCGCGGCGATGGCGCTCGCCTGCCTCCTCGCCAGCGCCGGCCTCGGCTTCGGCATCGAGCCGGACCGCGCGCTGCTCCCCGCCGCCGGCCTGCTGGTCCTCGCCGTCGCGCTCGGCATGGGCCGCGCTACCCACCGCCCCCGGCTGACGGCGGGCGCGACCGCGTTCCTCCAGATGACGGTGTTCACGATCCTCGGCGTCGTCCTCGCCTATGCGCTGGCGGCGAGGGCAGGCACCTTGTGGGACCCGGCGCTCGCCGCCGCCGACCGCGGGCTCGGGTTCGACTGGCCCGCGATCCTGCGCGCGCTCGACGCGCATCCGGTCGCGGTCTGGATCGGCGGCCTCGCGTACCACAGCCTGATCGCCCAGATGATCGTCGCGATCGTCGTGCTTGCCGCCTGCCGCGAGACCGATCGCCTGCGGATCGCGGTCGCGGCGGCGATCGGCAGCGGCTTCGTCACGATCCTGATCTCCGCGCTGGTCCCCGCGAACGGCAACCTGTTCGATCCCGCCGCCTATCGCCACCTCTGGCCCTCGGTGGCCTGGACCGACCGGGCGCTGGTGGCGGGCTTGCGCGACGGATCGCACCGGTTGCTCGACCTGGGGCAGATGACCGGCATCGTCAGCTTTCCCAGCTTCCACGCGACGCTGCCCGTCATCCTCGCCTGGGCGCAGCGCGGCGTTCCGCGGATGCGGGTGGTCGCTCCTGTCTGGGCGGCGTTGACGATCGTCGCGACCCCGGTGTTCGGCGGCCATTATGCCGTCGATGTCATCGCCGGGCTGCTGCTCGCGATCGCGGCGATCGCGCTCGCGCCCCGGCTGGTGATGCGTGCCCGCATCGGCTATTCTCCGCGCCAGCATGCTGCCCGGATCGCCCATGGCCTCGTCTGAATCGTCGGACACCCGCACCGGCATCGTGCTGGCGGCGGCGATCGGGGCCGCGTGGCTGCTGATCCATGTCGGCGGCATCTTCTTCTGGCGCTGGAGCCTCGGCACCGCGCCGCTCGCGGCTGCGATAATCCTGGCGCAGGCGTGGCTCAGCACCGGGCTGTTCATCATCGCGCACGATGCGATGCACGGCTCGCTCGCCCCGGGGCGGCCGCGCGTCAACACCGCGATCGGCACCCTGTGCCTCGCCGCCTATGCCGGGCTGTCCTACGCGGCGCTGCGCCCCAAGCACCACCAGCACCACGCCGCGCCCGGCACCGCGGACGATCCCGACTTCCACGCCCACGCGCCCAGCCGCGCGCTGCCCTGGTTCGTCGCCTTCTTCCGCAGCTACTACACCCACGGCCAGATCGTCCGCATCACGCTGGCGGCGATCGTCTACATCCTGCTCGGCGCGTCGCTGGCGAACATCGTCGCCTTCTGGGCGATTCCGGCGCTGCTCGCCCTCGCCCAGCTGTTCACCTTCGGCACCTATCTGCCCCACCGCCACGACCAGATCCCGTTCGCGGATGCCCACAACGCGCGCAGCACGGCGCTGTCGCCGCTCGCCTCGCTGCTGACCTGCTTCCATTTCGGCGCGTACCACCACGAACATCACCTCAGCCCCGGCACCCCGTGGTGGAAGCTGCCGGGCGTCAGAACGCCCCGCTGATCGCCTCCGCGGCCCCCGCCGCACCTCCCGCGAGCGCCATCTCCGCACCCAGCGCGCCCGCCGCGAGCCGATACTCCGGCTCGCGCATTACCCGATCCAGCGCCCGCGCCAACGCCTGCGCCTCCAGCCCCCGTGGCGACAAGGTCACGCCCGCGCCGATCCGTGCCACCCGCGCTGCGGTGGCGGGCTGCTCGAACGCGATCGGCAGCGTCACGATCGGCACCCCCGCCGTCAGCGCATCGAGCACCGTGTTGAACCCGCCATGCCCGATCGCCGCCGCGCACCGCCGCAGCACCGCGCCCTGCGGCCAGAACGCGCGCACCAGCGGATCGCCGGGCAGTGCCGCCGCCTCGCGCTCGGACAAGCCCCCGCCATGCCCGATCACCGCCCGCGCGCCGATGCTGGCGCACGCCCGCGCCATGGTGTCGAACAGCGCCTGTCGCGATCCCTGCAAGGTCCCCAGCGAACAGAACACCAGCGGCCGCCCGTCGTCGGGCAGGTCCGCTTCGGGCTCCGCCCGCCGCCACGGCGAGCCGTACCGGAAGCGCGGCGGCAGGCTCCGCCGCGGATAGTCCAGCCCCCGCGGGCATTGCGCGACGTGCACCGCCGCCCCGCCCTCCAACACCTCGCCCTCCAACACCTCGCCCTCCAACCCCCAGGCCCGCCGCCGCGCCTCCACCACCCGCGCGATCGGCCGCATCAGCCGCGCCGCCACGAGGTAGCCCGCCCCGTTGCGGAACCGCCCCCAGCCGTCGTCGCGATAGCGCCAGCCCAGGAACGGCGGCGGCACCGCCGGATCGGGGAGCAGCGGCAATCCCGTTACCGCCACCGCATGGGGCAGCCCCAGTCGCGCCGCGACCAGCGGCCCCGCCGGCTCGACCGCATCGGCGATCACCGCCTCCGCGCCGATGCGCTCCAGCACCGCCGGCGCGCCGTCGAGCAGCGCCTCCGTCATCGCCGCGGTGGACCGGATCATCCGGGCGAACCCCACCGCCCCGGTCGGCCGCGCCAGCGTCGCCAGGTACGCGTCGAGCGCCTCGTCGCCCGCCGCCGCCAGCCCGGCGAACCCTACCGCCGCCTCCGTCACGAACCGCGCAGCGCCGCCGATACCGACGAAGGTCACCTGGTGCCCGATCGCGACCAGCTCGGCCCCCAGCACCTGCAGCGGGTTGAGGTGCCCCGGCAGCGGCGCGGTGATGATCGCCAGGTGGCGGGGCTTGGCCGAGGTCATTGCGGTCCGACAGGCAGGGTCCCGCGGCTTAGCCGCCCACCGACGCCGGGTCATTCGCTCATATCAACACGCATTGCTCGACAGGGATATATTACCGGGATCAGGGATTGATGTCCTGCTCCGTCGAACGGAGAAGGACCGAGGTTCAGGGAGATTGCCGTGCCGCTTACCGTTAACGGGGCTCCCGTGCCGCTGCCCGACGACCCGCGTGTCTCGCTGCTCGACCTCCTGCGCGAACAGCTTCACCTCACCGGCACGAAGAAGGGCTGCAACCAGGGCGCGTGCGGCGCGTGCACGGTGCTGGTCGATGGCGAGCGGATCGTGTCGTGTCTCGCGCTCGCGGTGCAGTATGACGGCCGTGCGATCACTACCGTAGAGGGGCTGGTGCCCAAAGCGGCAGGGGAGGGCGGCGACCTCCACCCGCTCCAGCAGGCGTTCATCGAGCATGACGGCTTCCAGTGCGGCTATTGCACCCCCGGCCAGATCTGTTCGGCGGTCGCCATGGCCGCCGAGCTCGAGCGCGGCCTTCCCAGTCACGTCACTCCCGACCTGTCGGCCGACACGGTCGTCCCGACCCGCGAGGAACTGGCCGAGCGGATGAGCGGCAACCTGTGCCGCTGCGGCGCGCACAACGGCATCCTCGATGCGATCGCCGCGACCTTCATCGTCGACGATCCCGAACCCTATCGCGCCGACCGGCCGCTGGTGACCGCATGACCCCCTTCCGATACGCTCGCGCCGCCGATCCCGGGGATGCGATCGCCCGCGCCCGTGACGGGAGCCGTTATCTCGGCGGCGGCACCAACCTCGTCGACCTGATGCGCGAGACGGTCGAGCGCCCGGCCGCGCTGGTCGACGTCACCGGGCTGTCGTCGGCGATCGAGGAGACCGACGAGGGCGGGCTGCTGATCGGCGCAGGCGTGCGCAATACCGCGCTGGCCGAGCACCGCGCGGTCCGCGAACGCTACCCCATGCTCGCCCGCGCGATCCTGGCGGGGGCGTCGGCGCAGATCCGCAACATGGCGACGGGCGGCGGCAACCTGCTCCAGCGGACCCGCTGCACCTATTTCTACGACACCGCCGGCTCGCGCTGCAACAAGCGCGTCCCCGGCAGCGGCTGCGACGCGATCGGCGGCTTCAACCGCATCCACGCGATCCTGGGCGCGTCCGAAGCCTGCGTCGCAACCCACCCGTCCGACATGGCGGTGCCGCTGGTCGCGCTCGACGCGGTGCTCCACCTGCGCGGCAGCGACGGCGCGCGCACGCTGCCGGTGCGCGAGCTGCATCGCCTGCCCGGCGACCATCCGGAGATCGACACGGTGCTCGAACCCGGCGAACTCATCACCGCGATCGAGCTGCCCGCGCTGCCGATGGCCCGCAACTCCACCTATCGCAAGGTCCGCGACCGGTCGAGCTACGCCTTCGCGCTGGTCTCGATCGCCGCGGCGATCGAGGTCGAGGGCGGCACGGTCAAGGACGTCCGCCTCGCCCTCGGCGGCGTCGCGCACAAGCCATGGCATGCGGCCAGGGCAGAGGCCGCACTGATCGGCGGCCCGGCGACGGCCGAGGCGTTCGCGCACGCCGCGGCAGCGGAGTTCGCCGACGCGCGCCCGCTTCGCGACAACGGGTTCAAGGTGCCGCTGGCGACGCGGACGATCACGGCCGTGCTGGCCGATCTGGCGGGAGTGGACGCATGAGCGTGCTGGGCGATGCTGCAGCCGCGGCGCAGGGCGCCGTGCAGGGCGTGATGAAGAAGGCGATCGAGCTTGCGCCGGACAGCTGGATCCCCGGCGGCAGGCCCGATCCGCTGATCCGCGAACAGCACGGCCATGTCGGCCGCGCCACCAGCCGCATCGACGGCCCGCTCAAGGTCACCGGCAACGCCCGCTTCGCCGCCGAGTTCGCGCCCGCCGGGCTAACCTATGCCGCGCTCGCCTTCTCGACCGTGCCCAAGGGCCGGATCGCCGCGCTCGACCTCGACGCCGCGCAGTCTGCGCCGGGCGTGGTGCTGGTGATGACCCACCGCGATGCGCCGCGCCTCGCGCCGATGCCGCGCTTCATGTCCGCGCAAAAGGCGGCCGGGGGCGACGACCTGCCGGTGATGCAGGACGACCGCATCCACTGGAACGGCCAACCGATCGCGCTGGTGCTCGCCGAGACGCAGGAACAGGCCGATCACGCCGCGACGCTGATCGTCGCGACCTATCACCGCGACGAGGCGGTCACCTCGCTCGAGGCCGCGGAGGCCAAGGGCACCGAACCCGGCCAGTTCCAGGGCGAGCCGCTCAAGCTCGCGGTCGGCGACGCGGAAAAGGCGCTCGCCGCCGCCGCGCACAAGGTCGATGCGCACTATTCGACCCCCTGGCACAACCACAACGCGATCGAACCCCACGCGGTGACCGTGCTGTGGGAGGGCGACTCCTTGCGCGTCCACGACGCCACCCAGGCGGTCAGCCACACCGCCTGGTCGCTCGCCCGGATGTTCGGGATCGACGAGGATCAGGTCCACGTCACCTCGCCCTATGTCGGCGGCGGCTTCGGGTCCAAGACGTTGTGGCAGCATCAGGTGCTGGCGGCGGCAGCGGCGAAGCTCTCCGACCGTCCCGTCCGCCTCGCCTTGTCGCGAGAGGGCGTGTACCGCCTCGTCGGCGGGCGCTCGCCGACCGAGCAGCGGGTCGCGATCGGGGCCGATGCGGACGGCCGGTTCACCGCGATCCTCCACACCGGCTCGACCGCGATGTCGCCGCACAGCGCGATCCCCGAACCCTTCATCGTCGCGACCAAGAGCGCCTACGCGGCCGACAGCTTCCTGCTCGACGTCGAGGTCGCGCGGATGGACATGCTCGCCAATACCTTCATGCGCGCGCCGGGCGAGGCGGTCGGCACCTTTGCGCTCGAATGCGCGATCGACGAGCTCGCCGAAGCGACCGGGATCGACCCGATCGAGCTGCGTCGCATCAACGAGCCCGACCGCGACCCGACCCAGGGCACGCCGTTCTCCACCCGCAACATCACCGAAGCGTACCGGACGGGCGCGGAACGCTTCGGCTGGAGCGACCGCCGCGCCCCCGGCGCCCGGCGCGAGGGCGAATGGCTGGTCGGCATGGGCTGCGCCACCGCGACCTATCCCTATTACCGGATGCCCGGCGGCGCGGCGCGGATCACGCTCACCGCCGATGGCCGCGCGGCGGTCGCGGTCGCCGCGCACGAGATGGGGATGGGCACCGCCACCACCCATGTCCTCGTCGCCGCCGACCGGCTCGGGCTCACCCCCGACCGGGTGCGGATGGACTATGCCGATTCGACCCTGCCCGGCGTCGTCCTTGCCGGCGGGTCGCAACAGACCGCCTCGATCGGCGCAGCGGTGATCGCCGCCACCCGCGAACTGTTCACCGACCTCCTCAAGCTCGCCGGCAACGACAGCCCGCTGGCGGGGCTGTCCGCGGACGAGGTCGGCGGCATCGACGGCGGCCTCGCCTCGCTCGCCGATCCCGAGCGGCGCGAAAGCTATGCCTCCATCCTCGCCCGTGCCCGGCGCGATCAGGTCGCGGCGGAGGCCGAGGCGCCCCAGCCGCTCGAACTCCAGCACTGGTCGATGCACAGCTTCGGCGCGATGTTCTGCGAGGTGCGCGTCAACACCGTCACCGGCGAGCCGCGCGTCACCCGCTTCCTCGGCTCGATGGACTGCGGCCGCATCCTCAACCCGAAGACCGCCGCCAGCCAGTTCCGCGGCGGCATCATCATGGGCCTCGGCCTCGCGCTGATGGAGGAAGGCCAGTTCGACGAGCGCACCGGCCGCCACATGAACCCCAGCCTTGCCGAGTATCACGTCCCCGTCCACCTTGACGTTCCCCCGATCGAGATCATCTGGACCGACATCGCCGACCCGCACACCCCGATGGGCGCGCATGGGGTGGGGGAGATCGGCATCACCGGCACCGGCGCGGCGATCGCCAACGCGATCTACAACGCCACCGGCCGGCGCGTCCGCGACCTGCCGCTGACCCTCGACAAGCTGCTGTAATTTACGACCATCGCGGGCGCGACACGGCGGCGCAATTGGGGCAGGATGGGTTTGACAAAGTATGACAAGGACTTCCTGCCGTGAGCTTGCGCCTTCTGCCCCTGTTGCTCGCCGCCGCGGCCGTGCCCGCGTCGCCTGTCCTGTCGCAACCAGCTGACGCGCCCGCGGCCCGGCCGTGGATGAACGCCGCGCTGTCCCCCGACGCACGCACCGCGCTGGTGCTCGCGCAGATGACCCGCGACGAGAAGCTGACCCTGGTCTTCGGCCTGTTCGCGACCGACTTCGCGCCCAAGACCTACAAGGCCCCGGCGGGCTCGCGCTACGGCTCGGCGGGCTACGTGCCCCCGATCCCGCGGCTCGGCATCCCCGCCCAGTGGCAGACCGACGCCGGCGTCGGCGTCGCGACCCAGGGCGGGGCGGCGGTCAAGCGGGAGCGCACCGCGCTCCCCTCCAACATCGCCACCGCCGCCACCTGGGACCCCGCCATGGCGTTCCGCGGCGGCGCGATGATCGGCGACGAGGCGCGCCGGTCGGGGTTCAACGTCATGCTCGCGGGCGGCGTCAACCTGCTCCGTGATCCCCGCAACGGCCGCAACTTCGAATATGCGGGCGAGGACCCGTTGCTGTCGGGCACCATGGCGGGCGCGCAGATCGCCGGCATCCAGTCCGCCCACATCGTCTCGACGATCAAGCACTATGCGGTCAACGACCAGGAAACCGACCGCGACACCGGCAACTCGGTGATCGACCCCGCCGCCGCTCGCATCTCGGACCTGCTCGCCTTCCAAATCGGCATCGAGCGCTCGGATCCCGGCGCGGTCATGTGCGCGTACAACAAGGTCAACGGCGTCCATGCCTGCGAGAACCCGTTCCTGCTGACCGAGGTGCTCCGCCGCGACTGGAAGTGGCCGGGCTATGTCATGTCCGACTGGGGCGCGACGCACAGCACCGTCGCCGCCGCGAACGCCGGGCTGGAGCAGGACTCGGGCTTCCCGTTCGACAGCGAACCCTTTTTCGGCGCCCCGCTCAAGGCGGCGGTCGCGCAGGGGCAGGTCAGCGAGGCGCGGCTGACCGAGATGGCGGGCCGCATCCTGCGCTCGATGTTCGCGCACGGCCTGTTCGACCATCCCGTCGCCGAAGCACCGATCGACCTCGCCGCCCACGCCGCGATCACCCGCGCCGATGCCGAGGCCGGCGCGGTGCTGCTCCGCAACGAGGGTGCGCTGCTGCCGCTGTCGCCCTCGGTCAAGCGGATCGCGGTAATCGGTGGCCATGCCGACAAGGGCGTGCTCGCGGGCGGCGGCTCGTCGCTGGTCTATCCGGTCGGCGGCAACGCGGTGCCCGGCATTGCGCCCACCAGCTGGCCGGGGCCGGTGATGTATTATCCCAACGCACCCCTGGCGGCGATCAAGCGTCTCGCACCCGGCGCCGACGTCCGCTTCGCCTCGGGCGACGACCTCGCCGAGGCGGCGGCGCTGGCGAAGGCGAGCGACGTGGTGGTCGTGGTCGCGACGCAATGGGCGGGCGAGGCGTTCGACGTGTCGCTGTCGCTGGGCCAGCAGGACGCGCTGATCGAGGCGGTCGCCGCCGCCAACCCCAGGACCGCGGTGGTACTCGAAACCGGCGGCCCGGTCCTCACCCCCTGGGCGGGCAAGGTGGGCGCGATACTGGAGGCATGGTACCCCGGCACCGCCGGCGGCGAGGCGATCGCCAACCTCCTCTTCGGCCGCGCGACCCCGTCCGGCCGCCTGCCCGCGACCTTCCCGCAAAGCCTCGACCAGCTGCCCCGTCCCGCCACCCCCGCGCCGGGCGACGTCCGCTATTCGGAGGGCGCGGCGGTCGGCTACAAATGGTACGATCGCCAGCGGATCGACCCGGCCTTCCCCTTCGGCCACGGCCTGACCTACACCGGCTTCGCGATGACCGGCCTCACCGCGCGCGCGGACGGCGGGACGATCGCGGCGACCTTCACCGTCCGCAACACCGGCAAGCGGGCAGGGGCCGCGGTGCCGCAGATCTACGTTGCCCCCGTCGCCGGCGGCTGGGAAGCGCCCCGCCGGTTCGGCGGCTGGACCAGGCTGCCGCTCGCCCCCGGCACCAGTGGCTCCGCCACCGTGACGGTCGACCCCCGCCTGCTCGCAACGTGGAACGAGGCGCGCCGCATCTGGCAGATCGCCGCCGGCACCTACGAGGTCCAGCTCGCCACCTCCGCCCGCGCCATTGTCGCGACCACCCGCGTCCAGCTCCCCGCGAGAGACCTCCCCGTCGACTGGCGACCGCAAGCACGCTGAACCACCCTTTGTGCTCCCGCGCAGGCGGGAGCCCCGTCTGGACCCCCGCCTCCGCGGGAGTCCAGACGGGGGCCTCGCTCAATCAGGGCGTCCGCCCGGCCACATCCACCCGCACCACCTGATCCCCCGCATCGCGCAACCGCAGGAACAGCGCCCCGCCCACCGGCCGCGGCACCGCCACCGACCCGCCGACGAATCCCGCCGGCAGCACCGCCGCACCGGCCAGATCGGCCGTCCCCCCCACCGCCGCCACCGTGAACAGGTCGCGTCCGGCCAGCGTACACTCGCTCCCGCCCGCCGGACAGTCGAACCCCCGCAACACCGGCAATCGCACCACCAGCGCCAGCGCCTGCCAGTCGCTCGCCACCTCGCCCTGCCACGCCCGCACCCGGATCGGCCCGGCCACCGCGGCCCCGAGCAGCGCCGCCGGGGCAACGCTCGCCACCGCGACGTCGCCGCCCACGCGCTGCACCGCCCCCGACGCGACGGTCAGCCGCGCGCTCGCGCCGTCCGCCGTCGCGATCTCCAGCGCATCGCCCGGCCCCCACGCACCCCCCGCCAGCCGAACGGAAAAGGTCAGCCCCGCATCGGCGGGCAGCAATCCTTCGGGCAACGCGATCGGCAGCATCCCCGCCTCCGCCTTCACCGCCACCGCCCGGCTCACCACCGCCAGCGCCGGCCGCGCCGGGGCGAGGGTGACCGGCACCCCCGCGCTCCGCCCGTCGCGCAGCCGCACGGTCGCCGCTCCCCCGCTCGCGACCGGATCGTCGGTGGTGAGCTCCAGCCGATCCCCCGTGCTCCCACGCACCAGCGCTCCCGGCACGAACCGCCGCTCGCCCAGCGCCAGCCCCGCCACCTGATCGAGGCGCGCCCCCTCCAGCACGCCCGTCCGGTCGCCCGCATGGATCGTGAATCGGTCGAGCCGGCTCGCCTCCACCCGCGCCGTCAGCGGTACCCGCTCCGGGTCCGCCGCCCCGAACCGCGCGATCGCCAGCACCAGCGGGCCCGGCCGCACCGCGCCGAGCGGCAGCGTCGCGGTGATCTCGTCGGGCGCGGTCGCCTTCCATGCCACCGCCCGCGGCTCGCCCGCCGGACCGCTCAACGCGATCCCCTCGACACAGGCCGGCGCACCCCCGCGCAGCCGCAGCGGATGGTCGCGCCCGACCACCACCGCCCCATCCGGCTGCGGCGTCCAAGCCCCCGGCGCGTCCAGCTGCACCGGCAGCCGCGGCCCGGTGAACGCGTCGAACCCCCATCGGCCATGCAGCACCGCCCCCGCGACCGGCGGCACGTCAGGCACGCCGCCCAGCCTCAGCCCGCCGGCCTCCGCGTCCGCCACCACCGGCACTTCCGCCACCCGTCCGTCCGCCGCCGTCACCCGCAGGCTCAGGTCGCGGGCATAGCCGGTCGCGAACAGCAGCGCCGCATCGTCGAGCGGCAGCACGACGTCGGGCCGCGCCAGGCACACCGCCGGCGCCGATCCCGCCCGCAGCACCGGCGCGGTCGCCATACCGATCGGCGGCAAGGGCGCGACCAGCACCGACCGCGGGTTCTGGAACGACGGCGCGGCGTTGAGCTGCAGCCGCACCCGCTCCGCACCCCCCACCGCCAGCGCGGGCAGATACTGATATTGCGCGCTCCGGAACGCCCCGAACAGCCGGGCGAGGTCGCGCGCCAGCCCGATATACGGGCTGTAATACCCCGCACCCCCCTCGCGCGTCGCCGCGACGCCGTAAGCCAGGTCGATCGGCTTGCCGGTCAGCGTCTCGGTCCAGGTCGCGCCGCGCTGTGCCTGCAACACCGCGCCGTCACGGTTCTGGGCAAGGCACGCCGCCTGCTGGCTGCGCTGGCGGGTCAGGCAATCCGCGTTCAGCTGGATCCGGAGCGCGTCCGCCAGTATCGGCGCGGCGGTGGCGAGCCGCTCGGGCTCGGCATCCGCGATCCGCGCGATCCCCGCCAGGAACGCGTCCAGCCGTGCCCGGTCGAGCGACGCCTGGAACAGGTCCTGGCTGGCGCGGACGAACACCCCCGGCCGCCCCCGCACCGCCTCGCGCACCGCATCGAACCCGCCGCCCGCCTTGGGCGCCAGGAACAGCACCGCCTGCTCCGCCCCCGCCGGCACGATCAGGTCGAGCGTGTTCCCCTTGCGCCGCCAGGTCTCGGCCCGGAAGAACCAGTCCTTGGGCGGCGGATTGGTCGCCCCGCGCAGGAACGCGACCACCAGCAGGTATTGCGCCGACTGGTCCGCCGGCAGCAGCGCCCGCGCTTCCAGCCGGTCGCCGGCGCGAAGGCTCGGCACCGCGCCCATCGGCAACCGCGCGCCATCCCGCGTCACCGTCACCGCCAGCTCGGGCCCGGCAAGGTCGAAGCTGCCCTGCGCATGGACGGCCGGGGCGAGCAGAAGCGCGGCGAGGAGGATGAACAGACGAGCCATGCCGCTCCCTATAGCGGACCGACGCCTGTGGTCACGGCTACAACCCGATCCTCCCCCGCCAGGGGGATGGGGCGCCGCAGGCGACGGAGCGGGCGGACTCACGACGCTTTCGGCTTCCTCCCCCCCTCAGTCCGGCTGCGCGAGCCACCTCCCCCTGGGCGGGAGGATCAAGGACCCCACCATCCACACTGGCATCCGCCCCGCCCACGCCCTAGATCACCCCCATGCTGACCCCCGATCAGGCGCAGGAGCGCGCCCAGGACCTCGTTTCGCGCGCCACCCGCGCCGGCGCCGACGCTGCCGATGCCGTGTTCGCGATCGACGCTTCCACCGACATCTCCGTCCGCCTCGGCAAGCTGGAGGATGTCGGCCGGTCGGAGGGGTCGGACATCGGCCTGCGCGTCTTCGTGGGCCACCGTTCGGCCAGCGTCTCCTCCTCCGACCTCACCCCGCAGGCGCTCGACGCGATGGCGGAGCGCGCGGTGGCGATGGCGCGCGAGGCTCCGGAGGACCGCTGGGCCGGGCTCGCGCCCGCCGAACGCCTGCTCCACGGCCGCCCGCCGCTGCTCGACCTCGACGATCGCGGCGATCCCTCGCCCGACAGCTTGCGCGACGCCGCGCTCGCCGCCGAGGATGCCGCGCGCGCCGTCGCCGGCGTCACCAACTCCGAAGGGGCGGGGGCCAGCGCCGGCCGCGCGGTGTGGGCATTGGCCACCAGCGGCGGCTTCGCGGGCGCCTACGCCACCACCAGCTACGGCGTCTCGGCCAGCGTCCTCGCCGGTGGGGAAGGGGGCGGCGGGGGGATGCAGCGCGACTACGCCTTCCACTCCGCCCGGCACCGCGCCCGGCTCGACGATCCCGCCACGATCGGCCGCCGCGCCGGCGAGCGGGTGGTCGCCCGCGTCGATCCCGGCCGGATGGCGAGCGGCGCGTTGCCGGTCGTGTTCGACCCGCGCGTCGGCTCGTCGCTGATCGGCCACCTCGTGTCCGCGATCAACGGCGCGGCGATCACCCGGCGCACCAGCTTCCTGCTCGACGCGCTCGGCACCCGGATCATGCCCGAAGGCGTCCGGGTCGAGGACGATCCGCACCGCCCCCACGGCCTGCGCTCGCGCCCCTTCGACGGCGAAGGGCTCCCCGTCTCGCCCACCGCGATCGTCGACGGCGGCGTGCTGGAGACGTGGCTGCTCGACTCCGCCTCCGCGCGCCAGCTCGGGCTGGAGCCGACCGGCCATGCCGCGCGCGGGGTGAACGGCGCGCCCGGCGTCGCGACCAGCAACCTGTTCATGGCCGCCGGGCACGTGCCCGTCGACACGCTGATCGGCGACATCGCCGACGGGGTCTATGTCACCGAGCTGATCGGGCAGGGGGTCAACGGCGTCACCGGCGACTATAGCCGCGGCGCCGCCGGCTTCCGGATCGAGGGCGGGCAGGTCGCCGGCCCCGTCGCCGAGTTCACGATCGCGGGCAACCTGCTCGACATGTTCCGGGAGCTCACCCCCGCCAACGACCTCGAGTTCCGCTACGGCGTCAACGTCCCCACCATTCGCATCG
>Ga0325401_1002934_pt1 | contig 15390 bp, 8 predicted proteins | sample PopdelMetagenome_FD_205666 | JGI IMG/M metagenome (GOLD analysis project Ga0325401, IMG submission 205666) | Populus deltoides microbial communities from Bellville, Georgia, United States - Xylem-PdKOR-R2 | ecosystem: Host-associated > Plants > Phyllosphere > Stem > Wood/Secondary xylem | place...
TTGCTCTGGGCCCTTGCCTAACTCATTTCTTGACCCTACTACAATCCTAGTGGCTGAATCACCAACTCACTCCGGTCCCATACCACAGTCGTGTCTTGTTTTGTGCCTCTTCCTATTTCGCATGCCCCTGATGTCGAGCCTGCTCTCCCTTCGGTGCATGAGCCTTTGCATGCCTCGACTCTTATGCCCACTGGCCCAGATCCTGTCACCAACGTAGCCTCCTCTACAGCCTCGGGCCGTCCTCCTCTAATTGACCTCGTCCAATTCAGACTCAGGCTAAATCAGGAATCTTCAAGCCTGCCCTCCGATCCTATTCCTCCCTCCAGCTTGTTCCCCTCTTTTCTCCCCATGCGCGAGCCCAAAGGCTTCAGGTATGCAGCCGAACATCACGGTTGGATTGCTGGATGAAGAAATTCAGGCCTTTCATAAGACTCACAGATGTGATCTGGTACCTAAACAGCCCAATACAAATGTTATGGGCTTCAAATGGGTTTTTTTCATCAAATATCAATTTGATGGCAGGATTGTTTTGATTTTTTTATTCTATTTAATTTGAGTTTTAGGCTGATTATAATGCATTTTACTGTTAGAAATAAGGATAAGACTTTTTTTCGTGTATTTTAGATGAGTAATGTTGAAATCTAAGTTTTTAGAATTCAAAAACCTAAATCCTGATTTGTCAATTACCGAAGATATTTTTTATGTTCAAAAAATAACAAGTAAACAACATGTTGTTTATCCAAATAAATAATACGTTGTCGATCAAATTTATATAAAAAAACAATGAAACGGACCATTCAATTAAAAAAATAAAAACTAGACATGTGGGTATAAGTTACTATACTCTAATGTGCATGTCTAGCCAATGCACTCCTAGCCCTTCATTTGTTTTATCCCATTATTTTTTTTCATGTTTTTTAATTGAATTTTTGTAAATAAATATATTTAAATGACATTTAAATAATTACCTAATCATGTTATAAGTTTTAAATGATATTATTATATTTCATTGTATTATTAACGAATAGTTATATATGAGGCTAATATGCATAATTTTATAAATACGTATAGTTTTTGAAATTTTTATTGTTAACTTTTCTATGTTTTTTATCAACATTATTATTTTTATATTCTTAATATATTGACATTGAAACTATTAATGCATTATTTTATTTTAATAAACTTGCTTTTAAGATTACGATAAGCTTTTATTTCAAAAATATAACTTTTGATAAAAAAAAAATATTTTATCAAATAAAAAAAAGAAATGCATTAATAGAGGAAAGAGATTTGATTAAAGAGATGTTGTTTTTAGACTTAATTCAAATTGTTAGAATTTTTTCATCTTGATTTTAATTGTTTATAGTTTCTATGCAATAAATAACAGAGTTAAAGGAAGATATATTTTATTTTAAGAAAAAAAAAACAGAGAATTTATATTATGGATGGACTCATCTCGAATATGAATTCAACTCCGGTAGAAGTGCTTTTTAAATTGAATAGGGCTCATCTCTAATATGAATTCAACTCCGATGGAAGTGCAGAATCCATGACAGCAAACAACAGTTGCATACATGGTTGCTAATTTAGTTCCCTTTTCCTTTTTAGCCTATGTTGATGACAACGTAATGCTGGACGGTTAGCATGAAATTGTATGGTCAAGCTTTGTTTCACGCCTTCAGCTAAGCTCAAGATCTTTCTTGAAACTTGAGTTATTTCACTTATTTGTGTGCGTTTTGTATTTAAAATCAAGAAATCTGGAAGACTTATTTAAGGATTTGGAAGTTTGATGACTTGTTTAATTTTTAGTTGTTTGATTTATGTACTATATTCTAAACTTTTTTCAAACACTGCTTTCTTCCTAATACCGTACGCAGAAGAAGAAGCAGCCTTTAATCATCATTATCTCCATCAAAGTCAAACCACTCTTCTCAGAAATGACTAGCATTCAATGGGCAGACCTTCCAAAAGAACTGTTAGAAATGATCGGCAAACGCTTAGATTCTCGTGTGGACACACTTCGCTTTCGTGCTGTCTGTACTTCATGGAGATCCTCTGTCTCTTTACCTTCATCGGATCAAGAAATCCCTCCTCTCATCCTCAACCTTCCTGGCCCAATTTCTTATGCTCCGCTTTTCTTTCAGACCACGATCTGCCGCATGGACCATGTACGTAAAGATCCAAACTCTTCTTCGTCATCAAAATCATGGTTGGTTAAAGTTGGAGAGTCAAACTACGGTAAGTTAAAGCTTTTCAACCCGCTTACAAATCAAGAAATCAAGTATTCTCCTATAGCTTTGAACTTACTTGAATTCAAGTTTGTGGAGTTAAGTAAAGCTTTTTTACTTAAATCGCCTCATGGGTTTTCTGTTGATGGAATAAATAAAGTTGTTCTGTTTCGTGTCTCTGCAAATTCTAGTGATGAAAATGAGTTTGGGATTTTGGCTATTTTTCATGAAGTAGAGCTGGCTTATTGGAAATATGGGGCTGAGAGTTGGATTACATTGGGTGGTGATGAGAATGTTCAATATGATGATATTACTGTGTGCAACGAGCGGGTTTATGTTGTTGATAGATGTGGGACGGTTTCTTGGATTAGTCCGGTGTTGAATGTGACTCAATATTACCCCTCGCTGTATTGCTTTGGCGGGCAGAAGGATTTGGTGGAGTGTTGTGGAGATCTTTATGTTGTTGATAGGTATCTTGATGGAGAAAGAAGAAGATGGGTAGGTATTGATGGTCTGATGGATAGCGATGATGAAATTCTACCTAATGTGGGATTCACCCCGACACATGCTCCTAAGGCGATCGATTTTAGAGTTTATAAAATGGATGAAGATTGGGGTAAATGGATTGAAGTCAAATCTTTAGATGATAAGGTCTTCGTTTTGGGGATGGATTGTTCCTTCTCAGTTTCGTGTAAAGAGTTTAATGGAGTTAAAGGGAATTGCATTTACTACATGGATGGTGATGATTACGTGGGTAGTGGACTAAGTGGTGGGAGCATTCATGTGTTTCAATTAGAAGATCGTAGCATTCACAAACTTGCAGTGATTCCCGAGTTCTCTGAGATATTCTGGCCTCCAAGCAATGTGTCCTCTGTGTAAATCAATCCGGGCCTGGATGCTTCGTGTATGCATGATTATGCTATGATTTTGTTAGTTATCTGATTTACCCAAATAAGATGCGTGTTTTAGCATCATTTTAATAATGAAACCTTGGTTTCGGTAATGCTTGGTGATGTAAACTTGTTGACGTTGATCAATATTGTTTATCTGCAATACTCTGCCAGTGGACATTGAAGCCAATCAAGCCTAGTTTTCCCTTCAAAGCAGGGGAAGAGATGAAGAACCCAGGTCTCATCTTTGTACAGTTGCATGATCCCATACTCCGCAACCAATCTAATTTAAGGTGATTAATTACTCTGGGGAAGGATCCTTTAACAGTCACGTTCAAACCCCAGATAAAAAAACAAGAGAGAAATTTGGATGTTTCAATGGCACACTGATTTTTTGAAAACCTTGGTCAGGTGGTTGTTTCCCTTCTCCTTCAATCCCCTTGCTATATTCTTCTGCGTCCCATAGCAAGAGCGGAAAACAGGCATAGGATGAGGAGCATAGAGGTCCAATCTTGAAAGGGAAGATGGTCTTGTATTTAGATTTCCAGTTCAAGTCTCTTAATTTGGCCTGGGGACCAAAAAGAAATAAACAGAAGGGAAACTATCTGTCTGTCTCCTCATTTTCATGTCTTTTTGAGAAATTAAAGGAATTATTTTTTATTCATTGTACATTCAAGTGCAGTGTGTATGCATTCTTGATATCTTTCCTTTGATTCTTTGATCATATGCTTTCCATTTCTTTCGCAGTCCAAGAAAGAAATTAGATAGGGTCAGTCCGTCAAAACTGTGAAGATAATAGTTTGCGTAAGCCCTAGTAAGGTCTAAAACAAAGATTGGCCCAATAATCCAATCTCTCTCTCCAAATCCACTGCTCTAAATCCAGGAAAAATCTAAATCCAATTTAAGACCAACCATTCTCTTAGCTTGACTTGACAAACCGAGTCGTACATAAAATTAAAACAAAAACATAAGGTAGCGTCCCCTGCCATCAATGCACTGGCATCAAAAATCCGTTAGTCTTCTTCTATTACCAAACTTGTGAGGGACAAAGATCTGATCAAAACACCATGTCCCAATGGGCAGATCTTCCAAAAGAACTGTTAGAAATGATCAGCAAACGCTTAGATCTTCGTGTGGAAGTACTTCGCTTTCGTGCTGTCTGTTCTTCATGGAGATGCTCTGTCTCTCCACCTTCATTTGATCAAGAAATTCCGCCTTTTTTTCTCAAGCTTCCTCCACCCATTCGTGCTCCTGATCCCATCGTTGCAGGTGCAATTCTCATGCAAACTACCATATGTCGCATGGAGTTTCTATGTAACTATTCAAACTCCTCCTGCTCTTTATCAAAATCTTCGTTAGTTAAAGTTGGAGAGTCTAAACATGGTAAACTACAGCTTTTTCATCCACTTTCAAATCAAGAAACTAACGACTCGTTTATATCATTGAACTTGCTTGATCTTAAGTTTGTGCAATTAAGTAAAGCTTGTTTACTTAAGTGGCCAGGTGGGATATCTGTTTTTGGAATAAATAAGGTCGTTGTGTTTCCTCTTTCCGAGGGTTGTATTGATAATTGTGAGCTTGGAATTTTGGCCATCTATCATGAAGGAAAACTGGGTTATTGGAGATATGGAGATAAGGAATGGACTTTGTTAGATGATAGGAACTTTGAATATGACGATATTATTGTGTATAAGGGGCAGTTTTATGTTGTGGACCGATGGGGGACAGTTTCTTGGATTGACTCATCATTGAAGGTGATCCAATACTCACCTCCGCTTTATGGCTGTGGTGGGCAAAAGAATTTGGTGGAATCATGTGGAGATCTTTACGTTGTCGACAGGTATCTAGATGGAGAAAGGAGGACATGGAAAGATTATGAGGATGTTATGGATACCAATGGCAATCCTCTTCGTTTTTCGAGATTGATGAGTAAAACCAGACCTATGGCTGTCGATTTTAGAGTTTATAAGCTGGATGAGGAATGGGGTACTTGGGTTGACATAAAATCTTTAGATGATAGAATCTTTATTTTGGGTATTGATTGTTCCTTCTCGGTTTCATGTAGAGATCTTAGTGGAGGTAAAGGGAATTGCATTTACTTCTATGATAGTCTTTATGGCGGTCAAGGAATGAGTGGTGGTGCCATTCATGTGTTTCGATTTGAGGATCATAGCATTGACAACCTTGCCTTGATTCCCGATTTCTCTGAGATATTCAGGCCAGCCAACACTGGTTCCTCAACATAAACCTGTCTTGGTCTGGTTGTTCATTGTAAGTAAGTTGTAGACTTTCTATCTGATTTACGTTAATTGGATGGATGCTTCAGTATTGTTGCCTGTAGTTCTAATTTTGAAATCTTGATTTAGCTTGGCATATTTGGTCTACACATGCTGTCTTTGATTATACATGTTTAGTTGTAACGCTCTACTGATGGAGACGTTTAAGCAGAGATACTCTTCATGCATAGCAAGTGAGAGGAGAGTACTCAGCTTCAAGTATTGTCCCCTCAACCTTGAACAGATGAATGTTGTCGTGATCCCTGACTTGTCTTATATTTTATGTCTTGACATTTTGTTTCAATCAAATCGCAGAAGATTATTGTCCTTAACTATGTTTACCAAATTAATCCAAGAAAAACTATTTATGGTAGAAGGATCTGAGAGTAGTGCAGTGTTAGATTATAAGCATAGATCTCTCCTGAAGCAAAGCGTGAAATAGGGGACTTCTCTAAGACAGGAGCAGGCATGTGCATGCTTAATTCTGCTTGTATTTTATTTCGTAGCAAACAATTCTTTTTTTATTTTCTTCCTAATTAGTGCCTGACAATGATAATTTTATGATATCAGATATGCAGATTGAAGCCAAGATCCCATTCAAAAGAAGTGCAAGTTCTCGTTGTCTCTCCCCTCTTGCATGTATTCTCTCCTTTTCTTTTCTTTTTTTTTTTTTTGGTAAGCATGGGTGTCTAGACCAGCTTATACGCATCTCGACTAATCCTCGAGGCCTTAAAATTAATGATCATGTAAATCTTTAGCGACTCTAAGGTTTGTAGCATTGACTTAGAATCTCACCAGTTCAGCTATAATTCCCAGGACTTGGTTGTCCTACATGGTGAACTAGCTGGTACCTCTTAACCTATGTAAACTTGTATCCCAGAATTTAATTATGGATTGTGAATTTTGAGATCCATTTTTAACTTCCTGATGATTTCTCTCACGCTTCTAACATAATATTACTTCTCTCATCACTTGCATCGATAATCCAGTGTTCTGACTCCGCATGCTCCTCCTCACATTCCAAATCCAGAGCTCTATAAATAGTCAACTACAGATAGTAAGTAGTTCCCGCATGCTGGGTTTCTATGAGCAGGAGGGGATGAGTGGAGTGGAGCAATCTCCCAATGGAACTGTTGGAAGCAATCCGGAAACGCTTGGATACTCTTCCCGAATACCAAAAACAAACTAAACTGATATTTTCTATAAATAAGTTCTAACTCTGTTAAAAGGACCACAATCCCTTTATGAAGAAAACCCACAGTAACATAGGAAAAGCAGGGGAACTCTTCCAGATAGTTTAAAGCAAGGCCTCTGTGTCTTGAACCCAGATCAATTTCTTTCCAGTTTAAAACTCGATGTAAGACACATAATGCAACATGACAATTCCTGGGTTCTGTTCTTGTCTTTAGCACGAGAAGAAGATGAAAAGGCTGCTTAATAATGCTTTTCTATGGATTGCTTGAGGGTATTTCAGAAACATGTTTCAAGTTTTGTCCTTCCCTCCCAGGTAACCTGAATTGGACCTCTACTACTCATGAAGTATCGGTTAAATGGATAATCCCTCAAGCCACAGATGCTCTTAGACATCCTCAGTTTTTATTACATCTCAAATATCTGACTGCCTGTTAAAGAGATAGAAATTTACAGGAGGGCAACCATATCTTGCAAGCATAAGAATAGCAAGTGCGTGATACATTATTAGAGGTTCATCTACAATGACCAAGCAAGTTTTCTCTCCAAGCACACAAAGCCCTGTCAGGAGAAGCTCCACACAAATTCACTCTTTATAACAACACATTTTCCCAGAGGGAGAGGCTGCGAGAGGGAACATCCGATCTTCATAGCTGCATAAAACTATTAAAATTCCTTTGTGAACCAACTATTAGGAAGAAAACAGAAGGAGACATAAGCATTAGTGGTGTATTATCCATGGTATTATCAAGTAGGCTAATCATACACATGCCTATTCCTCTATCATAACATGTGAAGCAGGAGATACTTGTGCGTTTATTCAACTTTAGCTCAAATCAGCCCCAACACTACGATTATCATCTTCGCTAAAATCTCAGATCCTTTTAGAATATATGGTTAGCTTTGATGGATTCGGTAAGATTAAGGACAATAATGTTCTGTGATGTGATTGTAAAGATAATGTTAATTTCAAAACAGCATTATAACATTCTTCTGTTCTTAAAGTGCCAGAGACAAGACTTGAAGCCGATCACTCTCCTATCTCTTGCTTTTCAGGAACAAACATGAATGACTTCGCTTAGATATCCTTTATTTGAGCATTACAACTAGCAGCAATGATCTAAACAGAAAGATTAGAGATACTATATATCTTTCTGAATAGAGGGTTTCAAAAAAATAGTAAAAGCATTCATGCAATTAAGTCAATCAGATAAAAGATTTTGCGACTTCTAACACTTACATCAGAGATCTAGACCAGGATTGTTCTGTATTGAGGAATCAAACATGTTGGGCGGCCAGAAACTGTCAGAGAACTCCGGCATCACATCAAGTTTCCCAATGCTACGATCCTCTAATTGAAACACATGAATGCTACTGGCACTTAATCCTCTACCCGCGTGATCATCACCATCTACGAAGTAAATGCAATTCCCTTTACCTCCATTAAACTCTCTACACGAAATCGAGAAAGAACAGTCCGTACCCAGGACAAAGATTTGATCATCTAAAGATTTCACATCAACCCAGGTAGCCAACTCCTCGTCCAGCTTATAAACTCTCAGATCAACAGCCCTGGGTCTGCTTTGCTTCCTGAGTTTCCTAACACGAAAAGGATTGTCACTGTAGTCCATAACATTCTCATAATCTTTCCATGTTCTCCTTTCTCCGTCAAGATACCTATCAACAACATAAAGATCTCCACGTGACTCCACCAAATTCTTCTGCCCTCCACAACCATAAAGTGGAGGGGAGTATTGAATCACTTTCAATGATGAATCAATCCAATAAACCGTACCCCGTCTATCAATAACATAAAACTGCTCCCTGTACACAATAATATCATCATATTGAAAATTCTTGTAATCTAACAAAGTCCATTCCTTATCTCCATATTTCCAATAACCTAATTTCCCTTCATGATAAATTGCCAAAATTCCAAATCCATCCATATTACTACAACTTGCAGAGATAGGAAATGGAACAACCTTAATTATTCCGAAAACAAGAAACCGTCTTGACTGTTGAAGTAAGAAAGCTTTATTCAACTGTACAAACTTAAAATCAAGCAAATTCAATGATATTGGTGAGTACTTGATTTTATAATTTGTAAGTGGATTCAAAAGCTGCAGTTTACCATATTTTGACTCTCCAACTTTAACCAACCAAGATTTCGCAAAAGAAGAGAAGGAGTTGGGATATTTACTTATAAGTTCCATGCGACAAACGGCGGTTTGCATGAGAATCGCATCTGCATGGATTGGTGAAGGAAGCTTGAGAATTAAACGAGGGATTTCTTGATCAAATGAAGGTGAAGAGGCAGAGTATCTCCATGAAGTGCAGACAGCACGAAAGCAAACTAAGTCAACTCGAGAATCTAAGCATTTGCTGATCATGTCTAACAGTTCTTTTGGAAGATGTGCCCATTGGGACATGGTGTCTTAAGTTCTCTCCGTCGCTTACAGGACTGGAGGTAATCAAAGAAGACTTGCAGATTTTGTAACGCCAGTATTGATGGAAGTAGAGATGCTTTATGTTGCTTTCATTTGGATAAATCGGTCAACTAACACCTAAAAACTAAAAAAATCGTGAAATAGTATTTGGATTAAAAGGTTTTAACGAAATATCACTGTTTGAGGATGTTAAGGTTGAAAAACATGACATTTTAATAATGTGACGGTTAAAAATTTTGACAATTGATTTCGTGGTTCTGAATCATAATATTTGATTAAATTTTGTATTTTAGAACCATAACATTACATCATATATCATAATTCTTAACCATGATATTTTAAAAAAAATCACTTTGAAAAATAGTTAGACATTTAATAAAATAATTGGACAATAATCAAAACAATTCGACTATTTTAATTACTGTTTATAATCAAAACAATTCGACTATTTTAACTACTGTTTATGTTTAGTTCATAAAATTATAATTCTTGTTAATATGAAATTTTATTTACTCTATGATTTTAAAGAGTAAAAACTTTTACATCGGTCTAATAAAACAGTTTGACTATTTTAGCTGATGTCTTGTTTATAAAATTATAGTTTTTGTTAATATAAAATTTTATTTACTTCATAATTTTAGAGAGTAAAAAAAATTATAATTTTATCAAAATTTAGACAGAGTTTTTTCTTTATAGAAACTATACCAAAAAAATTGCCCCACTTAAAAAAACTTGCAAAAAACCACAATAACTTCTATCAACAAATTTTAACTAAACTCAATATATTTTTATATTCCATAATCACAAATAGTCCCAGGAATTGAAAAAAAAACATATTACATGCAAAATAAATAAAAATAATTCAATATTCAATAATCCCAAAATATATAAACACAACTCATCTGTTTATTTATGTCTACATCATCTATTGGATTATCTGAGCTTATCAGTAACACGACTAAATCTATCTCCTACTCCTGTCTAAGTGGCATCGTGCTCTACCATGGCATCATCTAAAGTTAGCCTCTCTTCAAAAGTTTCAAGTCTAATGCGGCAAACATTTAACCACCGGGATGCTATGATGTGAACTTCGCTTTCTTCGTCAGTAATATGAAGATAAGATGCGGTCTCTCAACCATCCCGTAGTAAGAAGTCAACATAATATTAAAAAAATATTAATGTTAAATTAAGAAATAAATACAAAAAACTCAAGATTTAACATATATTAATCATGAAAAGACTTTATTACTTACATGATGTTGAATCCATTGGGTATGTTGCTTGCATTACATATATCCAAGTGGAGGAACCTGCTCGAGATTTGAAGCAATGACCTGTCATGTTATACTTATGTACCAAATCATATACTCCTCGTGAATAATCACATGATGCATCTCTGTAAAGATCTCATTCATTTGTACATCTCATTATAATACATAAGCATTATGTCGGTCTAACCAATCGTAATCATTATTTTTACTATAAACTCTAAATTAATTGAAATGATTAATTCATAATTAATTTAATTTATTTTCATATTCAATTATATTAAATAAATTATAATTAATTATATTCTTAACTAATTTATCATTAATTTAACAAATCTTAAATTCACTATAAATCTTAAATTTAACTTAAATAATTACTTCATTTCAATCGAATCAAATATGAATTTATAAAAGTGTGGTATGTTTTTCTTGCCAAAAGAATTAGAAGGACGTTGATGGTGGCGATGGCGGTGGCGGTGACAGTCGCGGTTGCGACAATGGTGTAGGAACCTTTTATTTATTATTTTTCATGGAGAAGGGAGAAGACTTGAAAATTATTGGTCCTTTGGCACGTGGCGATCATTGTGGTTCCAGTTGTTTTAAATTTTTAATTACTTCTCTCCGTCACTCACAGGGTTGGAGGTTTTTCATTTCATTTTTTTAATCTCTACTTTCTCCTGTTGTTTTTTCTGCATGCTAATTTCATTTTTTTTTTTAAATTATTTTTAGTTTTTTTTTAAATAATGAAATTCTCTCTTTTTTCTTTTCAGGGGAAGCGCTTATAGAGAGTTTGGGTGTTAGGAGTTTACTTTTAGCTTTTTATATTTATTTATTTCTCCTCTTGCTCCTCCTCTCGACTGATTCGTGTTCTGAATAACTTATTTGCTTGTCATCATGTGTTATTGTTTTCTTCTTCTATTTGTAGCTATTTTCATCTTTTTTTCTCTTGTTTTATCCTTTCTTTTTAGTCTTTTTCTTTTTCTTTCCTTGAGCTTTATATTTATTTCTCACTTTTGTTCTTTGCCTTCCCTGTCTGGAGATGGTTTAAAAGCTGGTTGCTTTGCGACGAGGTTTGGTGTGCTTTTTTCTTTTAGTAAAATGGATTCATGGGCCTTCAAGCCCCAGAAACTATTCATATTTACCCCTCTAGTTTAATTTTGATCATATGAGACCTTATACTTTTAGTTATTGGTCAAATCCGGTCCCTCTACCCATGTTCATAGATGATGGTTTGAGAGACTGATTAACCGTTTCAATTTTGTGAGATCAAGTGTTTTGGTTAGACTATATGGTAAGAGAAAATAAGATCGACCAGCAAATGAAGATTTCTCGCAGCTGCGGCAGAGCATTTTTGTTGCTTGGAAAAAGATAAGCATTTCGATATATTAACTGGATCAGAAACCTGCTTGCCCGTCTTCCCTCTTGAACATGCTTTATAAAGGAAACGCTGTTAATTACAACTGTAAACCTTTTTGGATTGTACGACTTTTCTTGGCTTGGAAACTTTAGCAGCTTGCTAGGGGAATGAAAGCACTTGATGGGAGTAAGAACATACAGGATTATAACTTTGTTTCATTGTTTTTTTTTTTTTTTTTTTTGTATTTCAAGAACACGGTGACAGAGTTCTATATACCCTGCTCTAGTTTCAACATCTGCTGGAATCCACCTGATACAGACTACAGTAATTTCATGATAATCCAATTTAGTCAAAAAGATTAATTCCTACTCGAATTGTTGCTATCTGAATCCAATTATACTAAGGTAGAATTATCCAACTATGGCATTATATTGACTTAGGCATTAGACTTACTACGATTGTGGTTTACCGCATGCCCTTGGTTGTTTCTGCCAAGAACAACACCAAAATTAAATCCTGGTACAATAGAGCTAAGATGGAATTCTGCACAAAAAGAAAAGGAAAGGAAAAGGGAAAACTCTGTCGTTTGAAAATCAACAATTCGATAACAATTATTCTTAAAAAAATACAATTTGAGAGTAATTATACTATTATTAACGTTATTATCATATGCATAAGTACTATATACATGTTTTGTTTGAGGCTTGATCTGTTAATGGTGGAGTTAATATCTTACGTGGGAAAAATGCACAAGGGTAGACATTTTCTGCAGCTTTGGTTACTCTTCTGCACGTTCACGGGACATTGCACTGAACTCAATTGACATGAACTCCTTAGATCAATAGTTAAGATTTCACAATCATTGAGAAAAAAAGCTTCATTCCAGAATGCTACTAGATTAAGCTAATGGCAATTATCAGAATTAGTAGGATACACACCTGTAATGATTGCTACAGAAGCATCCAGACACAAAACTATCCATGTTTTATGCTCATGCAGTCGTATGAATCTTGCCTAGATATTCAGCAGACCAAATTCCATACTTATAAATAGTTTTGTTTTCTTCTTTTTTTCTTTTTGATGAATGACCATGAAATTTTTTTCTTTTCAGATACAGCAATCCTTTATCTGTCTCTTTAGAGTAATTTTTTTAACTTGATCTTTACACGGGAGCAGTTAAAGAAGCCTTTTTGGGAACTAACAGAGCAGATAGAGGCTCGACATCCACTTTGATATGATTTAACAAATTCAACAGCAGTTAAGGGATGGTTGAATCAGCATCATGGGGATTTGATTTTTCTTCTTTCAGCAGATTGGTTTTAGATTTAAGCACCAGACAAATGGTAGATTGGTGATCCCTTCTCTATGCATATTAGTTGACCTAATCTAAAGCGTAGTAGGAGTTTGGTTAACGACAGTTTAAAAGCTGTCTTTGTAAATTCTATATCTTTTCTTTATTATATTTTTCCCGCTTTTTAAGTAAAAATTGGATTATATGATCTTCCCTTCATTGTGCGGAAGGAAAAGGACCTTCCACAGCAATGTCAAACCACCACTTAAGCAGTTTGTTCACTAGAATAGAACAGTTATGAGCTGAAGACAATTACTCAGTGCTGGAATTCAAGTTTAAAAATGAATAGGATTATGAACCAGACACATGTTTTACAACAGCATTGCTAGACTGATGAGCAAAAAACTTTTGCCTAAGTTGAACATATGGGTACCCGATAAATGACAGAAAGTTTAAAAATGAATAGGATTATGAACCAGACACGTGTTTTACAACAGCATTGCTAGACTGATGAGCAAAAAACTTTTGCCTAAGTTGAACATATGGGTACCCGATAAATGACAGAAAGTGGGCAGGCTTTGAGAAGGAAAGGACCTCGTACCACACTTGGTTCTTCTCATCCATTTCAATTGAAAAACGCTCTTCCCCAGCCTGTTCCCCAGTAAAATGTTAGTAATGGCCTGTGTTTATGTATTCCAAAGAGGCTTAGCAGGCTAAAACTTGAATGTGGAAATGACTAGACAGTATGAAACAAAACATGCAAATGCTTTTCTAATATTACTTCATCCATTAAAAAGAAGAGTCAGCAGAAAAAAAACAAAAAAAAATAAAAGGAAAGCTCAACACTCAACAGACAAAGCAAACAAGCTGTAGCAACATTCTGCAGTAGGATGTCAAGCCAACCCATAGTCAAGCAACCATGATTGTTCGCGGATGCTATGCTACATCAAGTTATTAATTAGTTGATTTATTGATTGTATCCATTTTGATAACATCAGTAGATCATGATAGCTCAACTACCTAAAGACCAGGAAAAAAAAAAGAACGAAAAATCAAGCACCTCATTGCAAGCATGATGTGTCAACTGAATGAAATGATGTATGCCAAATTCTTGATTCCTATATATTGACATGGTGACTAAAAGGTTCGAGTCATCAAATTTCAACGTCAGCAAAGAATCACTAACCAGCAAGTGACCTTGAAGGGTACCGCCACCGAAGCAAAACGAAGCCATATCCTTCTTGGAACTCCTGCTTTCATTTACATAAACAATCTGAAGAGGCATCATAACCCAAGGCAAAAATTCCTTTACACATACACAAAACTTCACTCCACTTCGAATCGGAGTCTTCGAATCAACAAATCCCCAGTCAAACCCAAAATGCCTGCAATCAAATTAAACAAAAAAATATTCATACCCCACCATTAACATTTCTCACTTAAAAAAAAATTCACAGACCTCCAATTTTCAAGAGCCAACTTGCCCTTTTCATAAGTCTCAACACCAGAACCAACTAAAACACGAGCATGGTTAATCAAGAAACCATCTTTTGAAAGCTCATTGAGAGAAGACGCATGTTTGGAAGTAGCTCCCCTGTACTTAGAGTCATAATTAAATCCATCTGACCTGTTAATAAGCAATTAAGCATCAACTATACATAAAAAATGACAAAACTGTGGAAGAAAGAAATTCAATATTAAAGGGTCAGTTTCTTTATACTTGTTTAGACAATCCTTCTGTTCTTGAAGTGATGGCTTAGCCCAGCACAAGAAAACCATTGCTACTCAAAAAATATGAAGTTCCTTCAAACGAATAAATGTCAGTGATGAGAACATGATTCCAAAATTGCAATTGAATACCATTTCTTTGAGGAATTGGATTGCAAAGTAATGGTCTTTATACGTTTTCAGAGCTAAAAGAAAAAAACAAAGCCCTGCTTTTGAGTTGAAAGTCTGGAGCTTTTTACCTTTTACAGTGAAGAAAGATTTGGATTTGTGCCTTCAATTCTCAGCTCTGCGTGATAAAGAGTCTGAAGTTTATGATTCAGAGAATCGGAAGAGAGTGAAATGGAAGAGGGGAGAGAGACGTCAGCTGCAAAGGTCAGGGAAGCCCACAACGACTTGTCTCTTGGAGCTTATTCGTATTAAACGACTTGCCACCTGCATTTATTGGTAGACGTAGACGAGAATGGTGAAATTGGATTCTGATTACAATTTCCGACTATTTGGAATGTACAAATTTTTTTTTTCAATTATATTTTTTATAATTTAATTTTTTATACTAACTTTCATATTTATTTTTATAATTATTTATTTTTCTTATTATTTTTTAATTGAAATTTTTTATCTATCAAATTTGATCTTTATTTTTTTTATTGTTACTTATTTTATTTAAAATAATTTATGAAATAGTAATTATTATTATTTTAATTTCTTCAT
>Ga0325401_1002937_pt1 | contig 15387 bp, 9 predicted proteins | sample PopdelMetagenome_FD_205666 | JGI IMG/M metagenome (GOLD analysis project Ga0325401, IMG submission 205666) | Populus deltoides microbial communities from Bellville, Georgia, United States - Xylem-PdKOR-R2 | ecosystem: Host-associated > Plants > Phyllosphere > Stem > Wood/Secondary xylem | place...
CTTGTAGTGGATGTGGAACCGCTACTCGGTGAGGCGGAGGTCTCGTCGCTCGAGACCATAGGACCGGTTCGCACGGCCATAACTTTTGATCGGTCCGTTGGAGCGCCCTCAAATTTTTACAGGAGTTCCTGGAAGCTGTTTTCCTTGTAGTACATGTGGAATCCCTACTCGGTGAGGCGGAGGTCTCGTCGCTCGAGACCAGAGTACCGGTTCGAAAGGGCCATAACTTTTGATCCGACCGTTGGATCTCCCTCAAATTTTTACAGGATTTTTTGGAAGCTGTTTTCCTTGTAGTGGATGTGGAATCGCTACTCGGTGAGGCCGAGGTCTTGTTGCTCGAGACCATGGTACAGGTTCGAAAGGGACATAACTTTTGATCAAACCGTTGGATCGTCCTCAAATTTTTACAGTAGTTTCCGGAAGCTGGTTTCCTTGTAGTGGATGTGGAACCGCTACTCGGTGAGGCGGAGGTCTCGTCGCTCAAGACAAGAGTAACGATTTGAAAGGGCCATAACTTTTGATTGGACCGTTGGATCGCCCTCAAATTTTTACAGGACTTTCCGGAAGCTGTTTTCCTTGGAGTACATGTGGAATCTTTACTCGGTGAGGCGGAGGTTTCATCGCTTGAGACCAGAAACCAATTCGAAAGGGCCATAACTTTTGATCTGACCGCTGGATCTCCCTCAAATTTTTACAGTAGTTTCTGGAAGCCATTTTCCTTGTAGTAGATGTGGAACCGCTACTCGGTGAGACGGAGGTCTCGTCGCTCGAGAACAGAGTACCGGTTTGAAAGGGCCATAACTTTTGATCAAATTTTTACAGGAGTTTCCGAAAGCTGTTTTCCTTGTAGTAGATGTGGAATCCCTACTCGGTGAGGCGGATGTCTCGTCGCTCGAGAGTACCGGTTCGAAAGGGCCATAACTTTTGATCCGAGCGTTGGATCGCCTTCAAATTTTTACAGGAGTTTCCGGAGGCCAATTTCCTTGTAGTAGATGTGGAATCGCTACTCGGTGAGGCGGAGGTCTCGTCGCTCGAGACCATAGTACCGGTTCGAAAGGGCCATAACTTTTGATCCGACCGTTGGATCGCCCATAAATGTTTACAGGAGTTTCCGGACGCCGTTTTCCTTTTAGTAGATGTGGAATCGCTACTCTGTGAGGCAGAGGTCTCGTAGCTGGAGACCAGAGTCCCGGTTTCGAAATGGCTATAACATTTTATCCGACCGTTCGATCTCCCTCAAATTTTAACAGGATTTTCCGGAAGCTGTTTTCCTTGAAGTACAAGTGGAATCTATACTCGGTGAGGCGGAGGTTTCATCGCTCGAGATCAGAATAGCAGTTCGAAAGGGCCATAACTTTTGATCAGACCGTTGGATCGCCCTCAAATTTTTACAGGAGTTTCCGGACGCCGTTTTCCTTGTAGTAGATGTGGAATCGCTACTCGGTGAGGCGCAGGTCTCGTCGCTCGAGACCAGAGTACCCGTTCGAAAGGGCCATAACTTTTGATCCGACCGTTGGATCGCCTATAAATTTTTACAGGAGTTTTCGAAAGCCGTTTTCCTTGTAGTAAATGTGGAATCGCTACTCTGTGAGGTGGAGGTCTCATAGCTGGAGACCAGAGTACCGGTTCGAAAGGGCCATTACTTTTGATCAGACCGTTGGATCGCCCTCAAATTTTTACAGTAGTTTCCGGAAGCTGTTTTCCTTGTAGTGGATGTGGAACCGCTACTCGGTGAGGCGGAGGTCTCGTCGCTCGAGACCATAGTACCGGTTCGAACGGGCCATTACTTTTGATCAGACCGTTGGATCGCCCTCAAATTTTTACAGGAGTTTTCGGAAGCTGTTTTCCTTATAGTAGATGTGAAATCCCTACTCGGTGAGGCGGATGTCTCGTCGCTCGAGAACAGAGTACCGGTTCGAAAGGGCCATAACTTTTGATCCGAGCGTTGGATCGCCCTCAAATTTTTACAGGAGTTTCCGGAGGCTAATTTCCTTGTAGTAGATGTGGAATCGCTACTCTGTGAGGCAGAGGTCTCGTAGCTGGAGACCAGAATACCGGTTCGAAATGGCCATAACTTTTTATCCGACCGTTAGATCTCCCTCAAATTTTAACGGGACTTTCCGGAAGCTGTTTTTCTTGGAGTACAAGTGGAATCTCTACTCGGTGAGGCGGAGGTTTCATCGCTCGAGACCAGAATAGCAGTTCGAAAGGGTCATAACTTTTGAACAGACCGTTGGATCGCCCTCAAATTTTTACAGGAGTTTCCGGACGCCGTTTTCCTTGTAGTAGATGTGGAAGCGCTATTCGGTGAGGCGCAGGTCTCGTCGCTCGAGACCAGAGTACCCGTTCGGAAGGGCCATAACTTTTGATCCGACCGTTGGATCGCCTATAAATTTTTACAGGAGTTTCCGCAAGCCGTTTTCCTTGTAGTAGATGTGGAATCGCTACTCTATGAGGTGGAGGTCTCGTAGCTGGAGACCAGAGTATCGGTTCGAAAGGGCCATAACTTTTGATCCGACCGTTGGATCTCCCTCAAATTTTTACAGGATTTTTTTGAAGCCGTTTTCCTTGTAGTGGATGTGGAATCGCTACTCGGTGAGGCGGAGGTCTTGGAGCTCGAGACCATAGTACCGGTTCGAAAGGGACATAACTTTTGGTCAAACCGTTGGATCGTCCTGAAATTTTTACAGTAGTTTCCGGAAGTTGTTTTCCTTGTAGTAGATGTGGAACCGCTACTCGGTGAGGCGGAGATTTCGTCGCTCGAGACCCGAGTACCGGTTCGAAAGGGCAATAACTTTTGATCAGATCGTTGCATCGTCCTCAAATTTTTATAGTAGTTTCTGGAAGCCGTTTTCCTTGTAGTGAATGTGGAACCGCTACTCGGTGAGGCGGAGGTCTCGTCGCTCGAGAACAGAATACCGGTTTGAAAGGGCCATAACTTTTGATCAGACCGTTCGATCGCCCTTAAATTTTTGCAGGAGTTTTTGGACACTGTTTTCCTTGTAGTAGATGTGGAATCCCTACTCGGTGGGGCGGATATCTCGTCGCTCGAGAGTACCGGTTCGAAAGGGCCATAACTTTTGATCCGACCGTTGGATCGCCTATAAATTTTTACAGGAGTTTTCGAAAGCCGTTTTCCTTGTAGTAGATGTGGAATCGCTACTCTGTGAGGTGGAGGTCTCGTAGCTGGAGACTAGAGTACCGGTTCGAAAGGGCCATAACTTTTGATCCGACCGTTGGATCTCCCTCAAATTTTTACAGGATTTTTTTGAAGCTGTTTTCCTTGTAGTGGATGTGGAATCGCTACTCGGTGAGGCGGAGGTCTTGGAGCTCGAGATCATGGTACCAGTTCGAAAAGGACATAACTTTTGATCAGACCGTTGGATCGTCCTCAAATTTTTACAGTAGTTTCCGGAAGCTGTTTTCCTTGCAATGGATGTGGAACCGCTACTCGGTGAGGCGGAGGTCTCGTCGCCCGAGACCATAGTACCGGTTCGAACGGGCCATTACTTTTGATCGGACCATTGGATCGCCCTCAAATTTTTACAGAAGTTTCCGGAAGCTGTTTTTCTTGTAGTAGATGTGGAATCGCTACTCGGTGAGGCGGAGGTCTCGTCGCTCGAGACCAGAGTTCCGGTTCGAAAGGGCCATAACTTTTGATCAGACCGTTGGATCGCCCTTAAATTTTAATAGGAGTTTCCGGACGCCGGTTTTGCTTGTAATGGATGTGGAATCACTACTATGTGAGGCGGAGGTCTCGTAGCTGGAGACCAGATTACCGGTTCGAAAGGGCCATAACTTTTGATCCGACCGTTGGATCGCCCATAAATTTTTACAGGACTTTCCGGACGCCGTTTTCCTTGTAGTAGATGTGGAATCGCTACTTTGTGAGGCGGAGGTCTCGTCGCTCGAGACAAGAGTACCGGTTCGAAAGGGCCATAACTTTTGATCCGACCGTTGGATCTCCCTTAAATTTTTACAGGAGTGTCCGGAAGCTGTTTTCCTTGTAGTAATCGCTACTCGGTGAGGCGGATGTCTCGTCACTCGAGAACAGAGTACCGTTTCGAAAAGGGCCATAACTTTTGATCCGATCGTTGGATCGCCCTCAAATTTTTACAAGACTTTCCGGAAGCTGTTTTCCTTGGAGTACATGTGGAATCTTTACTCAGTGAGGCAGAGGTTTCATCGCTCGAGACCAGAATAGCAGTTCGAAAGGGCCATAACTTTTGATCAGACCGTTGGATCGCCCTCAAATTTTTACAGGAGTTTCAGGACGCCGTTTTCTTTGTAGTAGATGTGGAATCGCTACTCTGTGTGGCGGAGGTCTCGTAGCTGGAGACCAGATTACCGGTTCGAAAGGGCCATAACTTTTGATCCGACTGTTGGATCTCCCTTAAATTTTTACAGGATTTTCCGGAAGCTGTTTTCCTTGTAGTAGATGTGGAATCCCTACTCGGTGACGCGGATTTCTCGTCACTCGAGAACAGAGTAACGGTTCGAAAGGGCCATAACTTTTGATCCGACCGTTGGATCGCCCTCAAATTTTTACAGGACATTCCGGAAGTTGTTTTTCTTGTAGTAGATGTGGAATCGCTACTCGGTGAGGCGGAGGTCTCGTCGCTCGAGACCAGAGTTCCGGTTCGAAAGGGCCATAACTTTTGATCAGACCGTTGGATCGCCCTCAAATTTTAATAGGAGTTTCCGGACGCCGTTTTTGCTTGTAATAGATGTGGAATCACTACTATGTGAGGCGGAGGTCTCGTAGCTGGAGACCAGATTACCGGTTCGAAAGGGCCATAACTTTTGATCCGACCGTTGGATCGCCCATAAATTTTTACAGGACTTTCCGGACGCCGTTTTCCTTGTAGTAGATGTGGAATCGCTACTTTGTGAGGCGGAGGTCTCGTCGCTCGGGACAAGAGTACCGGTTCGAAAGGGCCATAACTTTTGATCCGACCGTTGGATCTCCCTTAAATTTTTACAGGAGTGTCCGGAAGTTGTTTTCCTTGTAGTAATCGCTACTCGGTGAGGCGGATGTCTCGTCACTCGAGAACAGAGTACCGTTTCGAAAAGGGCCATAACTTTTGATCCGACCGTTGGATCGCCCTCAAATTTTTACAAGACTTTCCGGAAGCTGTTTTCTTTGGAGTACATGTGGAATCTTTACTCAGTGAGGCGGAGGTTTCATCGCTCGAGACCAGAATAGCAGTTCGAAAGGGCCATAACTTTTGATCAGACCGTTGGATCGCCCTCAAATTTTTACGGGACTTTCCGGAGGCCGTTTTCCTTGTAGTAAATGTGGAAACGCTACTCTGTGAGGCGGAGGTCTCGTAGCTGGAGACCAGATTACCGGTTCAAAAGGGCCATAACTTTTGATCCGACCGTTGGATCTCCCTTAAATTTTTACAGGATTTTCCGGAAGCTGTTTTCCTTGTAGTAGATGTGGAATCCCTACTCGGTGAGGCGGATGTCTCGTCACTCGAGACCAGAGTACCAGTTCGAAAGGGCCATAACTTTTGATCCGACCGTTGGATCGCCCTCAAATTATTAGAGGAGTTTCCGGAAGCCGTTTTCATTGGAGTAAATGTGGAATCGCTACTCGGTGAGTCTGAGGTCTCGTCGCTTCAAACTAGAGTACCGGTTCGAAAGGACCATAACTTTTGATCCGACCGTTGGATCGCCCTCAAATTTTTATGGGAGTTTTCGGAAGCCGTTTTCATTGGAGTAAATATGGTATCGCTACTCGGTGAGGCGGAGGTCTCGTCGCATCAAACTAGAGTACCGGTTTGAAAGGGCCATAAGTTTTGATCCGACCGTTGGATCGCCCTTAAATTTTTACAGGAGTTTCCGGACGCTGTTTTCCTTGTAGTAGATGTGGAATCGCTACTGTGTGAGGCGGAGGTCTCGTAGCTGGAGGCCAGATTACCAGTTCGAAAGGGCCACAACTTTTGATCCGACCGTTGGATCTCCCTTAAATTTTTACAAGAGTTTCCGGAAGCTGTTATCCTTGTAGTAATCGCTACTCGGTGAGGCGGATGTCTCGTCACTCGAGAACAGAGTACCGGTTCGAAAGGGCCATAACTTTTGATCCGACCGTTGGATCACCTTTAAATTTTTACAGGACTTTCCGGAAGCTGTTTTCCTTGGAGTACATGTGGAATCTCTACTCAGTGAGGCGGAGGTTTCATCGCTCGAGACTAGAGTACCAGTTCGAAAGGGCCATAACTTTTGATCCGACCGTTGGATCGCCCTCAAATTTTTACAGGAGTTTCCGGAAGCTGTTTTCCTTGTAGTAGACGTGGAATCACTACTCTGTGAGGCGTAGGTCTCATCGTTGGAGACCAGAGTACCGGTTTGAAAGGGGCATAACTTTTGATCCGACCGTTGAATCTCCCTCAAATTTTTACAGGACTTTGCGAAAGCTGTTTTCCTTGGAGTACATGTGGAATCGCTACTCGGTGAGGCGGAGGTCTCGTCGCTGGAGACCAGAGTACCGGTTCGAAAGCGGCATAACTTTTTATCCGACCGTTGGATCTCTTTCAAATTTTTACAGGACTTTGCGGAAGCCGTTTTCCTTGTAGTCGATGTGAAATGCTACTCGGCGAGTTAGAGGTATCGTCGCTCGAGACCAGAGTACTGGTTCGAAAGGCCCATAACTTTTGATTCGACCGTTGGATCGCCCTCAAATGTTTACAGGAGTTTCCGGAAGCCGTTTGCCTTGTAGTATATGTGGAATCGCTACTTGGTGAGGCGGAGGTCTCGTAGCTAGAGACCAGATTACCGGTTCGAAAGGGCCATAACTTTTGATCTGACCGTTGGACCGCCCTCAAATTTTTACAGGATTTTCCAGAAGCTGGTTTTCTTGGAGTAGATGTGGAATCGCTACTCGGTGAGGCGGAGGTCTCGTCGCTCGAGACCAGAGTACCGGTTCGAAAGGGCCATAAGTTTTGATCCGACCATTGGATCGCCCTCAAATGTTTACAGGATTTTCCAGAAGCTATTTTCCTTGGTGTACATGTGGAATCGCTACTGGGTGAGGCGGAGGTCTCGTCGCTCGAGACGAGAGTACCGGTTCGAAAGGGCCATAACTTTTGATTCGACCGTTGGATGGCCCTTAAATTTTTACAGGAGTTTCCCGAAGCTGTGTTTCTTGGAGTAGATGTGGATTCGCTACTCGGTGAGTCGGAGGTCTAGTCGCTCGAGACCATAGTACCGGTTCGAAAGAGCCATAACTTTTGATCCGACCGTTGAATCGCCCTCAAATTTTTACAGGAGTTTGCGAAAGCTTTTTTCCTTTGACTACATGTGGTATCGCTACTCGATGAGGCTGAGGTCGTCGTCGCTTCAGACTAGAGTACCGGTTCGAAAGGGCCATAACTTGTGATCCGACCGTTGGATCACCTTTAAATTTTTACAGTAGTTTCCGGAAGCCGTTTTCCTTGCTGTAGATGTGGAATCGCTACTCGATGAGTCCGAGGTCTCGTCGCTTCAAACTAGAGTACCGGTTCGAAAGGGCCATAACTTTCGATGCGACCGTTGGATCGCCCTCAAATTTTTACACGAGTTTCCGGAGGCCATTTGCCTTGTAGCAGATATGGAATTTCTACTCGGTTAGGCGGAGGTCTCGTCGCTTCAAACTAGAGTACCGGTTCGAAAGGGCCTTAAGTTTTGATCCAACCGTTGGATCGCCCTCAAATTTTACAGGAGTTTCCGGAAGCCGTTTTCCTTGTAGTCGATGTGAAATGCTACTCGGCGAGTCGGAGGTATCGTCGCTTGAGACCAGAGTACCGGTTCGAAATGGCCACAACTTTTGATCCGACAGTTGGATCGCCCTCAAATTTGTACAAGAGTTTCCGGAAGCTGTTTTCCTTGGAGTACATGTGGAATCGCTAATGGGTAAGGCGGAGGTCTCGTCGCTCGAGACCAGAGTACCGGTTCGAAAGGGCCATAACTTTTGATACGACCGTTGCACCGCCCTTAAATGTTTACAGGAGTTTCCGAAAGCTGTTTTTCTTGGAGTACATGTGGAAGCGCTACTCGGTGAGGCAGAGGTCTCGTCGCTCGAGACCAGAGTACCGGTTCGAAAGGGCCATAACTTTTGATCTGAGCGTTGGATCGCCCTCAAATTTTTACAGGAGTTTCCGGAAGCTGTTTTTCTTGGAGTAGATGTGGAATCGCTACTCGATGAGGCGGAGGTCTCGTCGCTCGAGACCAGAGTACCGGTTAGAAAGGGCCATAACTTTTGATCCGACCGTTGGATCGCCCTCAAATGTTTACAGGAGTTTCCGGAAGCCGTTTGCCTTGTAGTATATGTGGAATCGCTACTCGGTGAGGCGGAGGTCTCGTCGCTCAAGACTATGGTACCGGTTCGAAAGGACCATAACTTTTGATCCGACCGTTGGATCGCCCTCAAATTTTTACGGCATTTTCCCGAAGCCGTTTTCCTTGTAGTAGATGTGGAACGGCTACTCAGTGACTCAGAGGTCTCGTCGCTCGAGACCATAGTAACGGTTTAAAAGGGCCATAACTGTTGATCCGACCGTTGGATGGCCCTCAAATGTTTACAGGATTTTCCGGAAGCCGTTTTCCTTGTAGAAGATTTGGAATCGCTACTCGGGGAGTCGGAGGTCTCATCGCTCCAGACCGTAGTACCGGTTCTTAAGGGCCATTACTTTTGATAGGACCGTTGGATCGCCCTCAAATTTTTACAGGAGTTTCCGGAAGCTGTCTTTCTTGGAGTAGATGTGGAATCACTACTCGTTGAGTCGGAGGTCTCGTCGCTCGAGACCATAGTACCAGTTTGAAAGGGCCATAACTTTTTATCCAATCGTTAGGTCGCCCTCAAAGTTTTACTAGAGTTTCCGGAAGCTGTTTTTCTTGGAGTACATGTGGAATGGCTACTCGGTGAGGCGGAGGTCTCGTCGCTCGAGACCAGAGTATGGGTCGAAAGGGCCATAACTTTTGACCCGACCGTTAGATCGCCTCAAATTTTTACAGTATTTTCCGGAAGCCGTTTTCCTTGTAGTAGATTTGGAATCGCTACTCGAGAGGCGGAGGTCTTGTCGCTCGAGACCAGAGTACCGGTTCGAAAGGGCCATAACTTTTGATCCGACCGTTGGATTGCCCTCAAATTTTTACAGGATTTTCCAGAAGCCGTTTTCCTTGTAGTAGATGTGGAATCGCTACTCGATGAGTCGGAGGTCTCGTCGCTCGAGACTAGAGTACCGGTTCGAAAGGGCCATAACTTTTGATCCGACCGTTAGATCGCCCTCAAATTTTTACAGGATTTTCCAGAAGCCGTTTTCCTTGTTGTAGATTTGGAATCGCTACTCGGGAGACGGAGGTCTCGTCGCTCAAGACCATAGTACCGGTTCGAAAGGGCCATAACTTTTGATCAGACCGTTGGATCGCCCTCAAATTTTTACAGGAGTTTCCGGAAGCTCTTTTTCTTGGAGTACATGTGGAATCGCTACTCGTTGAGGTGGAGGTCTCGTCACTGGAGACCAGAGTACCGGTTCGAAAGGGCTATAACTTTTTATCCGACCGTTGGATCGCCCTCAAATTTTTACAGTAGTTTCCGGAAGCCGTTTTCCTCGTAGAAGATGTGGAATCACTACTCGGTGAGTCGGAGGTCTCGTCGCTCCAGACCATAGTACCGGTTCGTAAGGGCCATAACTTTTGATAGGACCGTTGGATCGCCCTCAAATTTTAACAGGAGTTTCCGGAAGCTGTTTTTCTTGGAGTAGATGTGGAATCGCTACTCGGGAGGCGGAGGTCTCGTCGCTCGAGACCATAGTACCGGTTCGAAAGGGCCATAACTTTTGATCCAACCGTTGGATCGCCCTCAAATTTTTACAGTATTTTCCAGAAGCCGATTTCCTTGTAGTAGATTCGGAATCGCTACTCGGTGAGTCGGAGGTCTTGTCGCTCGAGACCAGAGTACCGGTTCAAAAGGGCCATAACTTTTGATCCGACCGTTGGATCGCCCTCAAATTTTTACAGGATTTTCCAGAAGCCTTTTTCCTTGTAGTAGATGTGGAATCGCTACTCGTTGAGTCGGAGGTCTCGTAGCTCGAGACCATAGTGCCAGTTCGAAAGGGCCATAACTTTTGATCTGATCGTTGGATCGCCCTCAAATGTTTACAGGATTTTCCGGGAGCTCTTTTCCTTGGAGTAAATGTGGAATCGCTACTCGGTGAGTCGGAGGTCTCGTCGGTCGAGACCAGAGTACCGGTTCGAAAGGGCCATAACTTTTGATCCGACCGTTGGATCGCCTTCAAATTTTTACTACATTTTCCAGAAGCCGTTTTCCTTGTAGTACATGTGGAATCGCTACTCCGTGAGGCGGAGGTCTCGTCGCTCGAGACCAGAGTACGGGTCGAAAGGGCCATAACTTTTTATCCGATCGTTGGATCGCCCTCAAATTTTTACAGGACTTTCCGGAAGCTGTTTTTCTTGGAGTATATGTGGAATCGCTACTCGCTGAGTCGGTGGTCTCGTCGCTCGAGACTAGAGTACCGGTTCGAAAGGGCCATAACTTTTGATCCGACCGTTGGATCGCCCTCAAAGTTTTACAGGATTTTTTGAAAGCTCTTTTCCTTGAAGTATGTGGAATCGCTACTCGGTGAGGCGAAGGTCTTGTCGCTCGAGACCAGAGTACCGGTTCGAAAGGACCATATCTTTTGATCCGACCGTTGGATGGCCCTCAAATGTTTACAATATTTTCCGGAAGCCGTTTTCCTTGTAGAAGATTTGCAAAATCGCTACTCGGTGAGTCAGAGGTCTCGTCGCTCGAGACCATAGTACCAGTTCGAAAGGGCCATAACTTTTGATCCGACCGTTGGATCGCCCTCAAATGTTTACAGGATTTTCCGAGAGCTGTTTTCCTTGGAGTAAATGTGGAATTGCTACTGGGTGAGGCGGAGGTCTCGTCAGTCGAGACCAGAGTACCAGTTCGAAAGGACCATAACTTTTGATCCGACCGTTGCATCGCCCTCAAATTTTTACAGCATTTTCCTGAAGCCATTTTCCTTGTAGTAGATGTGGAACGGCTACTCAGTGACTCGGAGGTCTCGTCGCTCAAGACCATAGTAACGGTTTGAAAGGGCCAAAACTGTTGATCCGACCGTTGGATCGCCCTCAAAGTTTTACAGGATTTTTCGAAAGCTCTTTTCCTTGGAGTACATGTGGAATGGCTACTCGGTGAGGCGGAGGTCTCCTCGCTCGAGACCAGAGTACCGGTTCGAAAGGGCCATAACTTTTGATCAGACCGTTGGATCGCCCTCAAATTTTTACAGGAGTTTCCGGAAGCTCTTTTTCTTGGAGTACATGTGGAATCGCTACTCGTTGAGGTGGAGGTCTCGTCACTGGAGACCAGAGTACCGGTTCGAAAGGGCTATAACTTTTTATCCGACCGTTGGATCGCCCTCAAATTTTTACAGTAGTTTCCGGAAGCCGTTTTCCTCGTAGAAGATGTGGAATCACTACTCGGTGAGTCGGAGGTCTCGTCGCTCCAGACCATAGTACCGGTTCGTAAGGGCCATAACTTTTGATAGGACCGTTGGATCGCCCTCAAATTTTAACAGGAGTTTCCGGAAGCTGTTTTTCTTGGAGTAGATGTGGAATCGCTACTCGGGAGGCGGAGGTCTCGTCGCTCGAGACCATAGTACCGGTTCGAAAGGGCCATAACTTTTGATCCGACCATTGGATCGCCCTCAAATTTTTACAGTATTTTCCAGAAGCCGATTTCATTGTAGTAGATTCGGAATCGCTACTCGGTGAGTCGGAGGTCTTCTCGCTCGAGACCAGAGTACCGGTTCAAAAGGGCCATAACTTTTGATCCGACCGTTGGATCGCCCTCAAATTTTTACAGGATTTTCCAGAAGCCGTTTTCCTTGTAGTAGATGTGGAATCGCTACTCGTTGAGTCGGAGGTCTCGTCGCTCGAGACCATAGTACCAGTTCGAAAGGGCCATAACTTTTGATCCGACCGTTGGGTCGCCCTCAAATGTTTACAGGATTTTCCGGGAGCTGTTTTTCTTGGAGTAAATGTGGAATCACTACTCGGTGAGTCGGAGGTCTCGTTGGTCGAGACAAGAGTACCGGTTCGAAAGGGCCATAACTTTTGATCCGACCGTTGGATCGCCCTCAAATTTTTACAGGAGTTTCCGGAAGCTGTCTTTCTTGGAGTAGATGTGGAATCGCTACTCGCTGAGTCGGAGGTCTCGTCGCTCGAGACCATAGTACCAGTTTGAAAGGGCCATAACTTTTTATCCGATCGTTAGGTCGCCCTCAAAGTTTTACTAGAGTTTCCGGAAGCTGTTTTTCTTGGAGTACATGTGGAATCGCTACTCCGTGAGGCGGAGGTCTCGTCGCTCGAGACCAGAGTATGGGTCGAAAGGGCCATAACTTTTGATCCTACCGTTAGATCGCCTTCAAATTTTTACTGCATTTTCCAGAAGCCATTTTCCTTGTAGTAGATGTGGAATCGCTACTCGGCGAGTCGGAGGTCTCATCGGTCGAGACCATAGTACCAGTTTGAAAGGGCCATATCTTTTTGATCCGACCGTTGGATCGCCCTTAAATGTTTATAGGAGTTTCCGAAAGCTAATTTTCTTGGAGTACGTGTGGAATCGCTACTCCGTGAGGCGGAGGTCTCGTCGCTCGAGACCAGAGAATGGGTCGAAAGGGCCATAACTTTTGATCCGATCGTTGGATCGCCTCAAATTTTTACAGGAGTTTCCGGAAGCTAATTTTTTTGGAGTACATGTGGAATCGCTACTCCGTGAGGCGGAGGTCTCGTCGCTCGAGACCAGAGTATGGGTCGAAAGGGCAATAACTTTTGATCCGATCGTTGGATCGCCTCAAATTTTTACAGGAGTTTCCGGAAGCTGTTTTTCTTGGAGTAGATGTGGAATTGCTACTCGGGAGGCGGAGGTCTCGTCGCTGGAGACCAGAGTACCGGTTCGGAAGGACCATAACTTTTGATCCGACCGTTGGATGACCCATAAATGTTTATAGGATTTTCCAGAAGCCGTTTTCCTTGTAGAAGATTTGGAATCGCTACTCGGTGAGTCGGAGGTCTCGTCGCTCGAGACCATAGTACCAGTTCGAAAGGGCCATAACTTTTGATCCGACCGTTGGATCGCCCTCAAATGTTTACAGGATTTTTCGGGAGCTGTTTTCCTTGGAGTAAATGTGGAATTGCTACTGGGTGAGGCGGAGGTCTCGTCAGTCGAGACCAGAGTACCGGTTCGAAAGGGCCATAACTTTTGATCCTACCATTGGATCGCCTTCAAATTTTTACTGCATTTTCCAGAAGCTATTTTCCTTGTAGTAGATGTGGAATCGCTACTCGGCGAGTCGGAGGTCTCATCGGTCGAGACCATAGTACCAGTTTGAAAGGGCCACAACTTTTTGATCCGACCGTTGGATCGCCCTCAAATGTTTACAGGAGTTTCCGAAAGCTAATTTTCTTGGAGTACATGTGGAATCGCTACTCCGTGAGGCGGAGGTCTCGTCGCTCGAGACCAGAGAATGGGTCGAAAGGGCCATAACTTTTGATCCGATCGTTGGATCGCCTCAAATTTTTACAGGAGTTTCCGGAAGCTCTTTTTCTTGGAGTAGATATGGAATCGCTACTTGGGAGGCGGAGGTCTCGTCGCTCGGGACCAGAGTACCGGTTCGAAGGGGCCATAACTTTTGATCCGACCGTTGGATCGCCCTCAAATGTTTACAGGAGTTTCCGGAAGCCGTTTGCCTTGTAGTATATGTGGAATCGCTACTCGGTGAGGCGGAGGTCTTGTCGCTCAAGACTATGGTACCGGTTCGAAAGGACCATAACTTTTGATCCGACCGTTGGATCGCCCTCAAATTTTTACAGCATTTTCCCGAAGCTGTTTTCCTTGTAGTAGATGTGGAACGGCTACTCAGTGACTCGGAGGTCTCGTCGCTCCAGACCATAGTAACGGTTTGAAAGGGCCATAACTGTTGATCCGACCGTTGGATCGCCCTCAAATTTTTAGAGGAGTTTCCGGAAGCCGTTTTCATTGGAGTAAATGAGGAATCGCTACTCGGTAAGTGGGAGGTCTTGTCGCTCGAGACCATAGTACCAGTTGGAAAGGGCCATAACTTTTGATCCGACCGTTGGAACGCCCTCAAATGTTTACAGGATTTTCCGGGAGCTGTTTTCCTTGGAGTAAATGTGGAATTGCTACTGGGTGAGGCGGAGTTCTCGTCGGTCAAGACCAGAGTACTGGTTCGAAAGGGCCATAACTTTTGATGCTACCGTTGGATAGCCCTCAAATTTTTACAGTATTTTCCAGAAGCCGTTTTCCTTGTAGTAGATGTGGAACGGCTACTCAGTGACTCGGAGGTCTCGTCGCTCAAGACCATAGTAACGGTTCAAAAGGGCCATAACTTTTGATCCGACCGTTGGATCGCCCTCAAAGTTTTACAGGATTTTCCGAAAGCTCTTTTCCTTGGAGTACATGTGGAATGGCTACTCGGTGAGGCGGAGGTCTCGTCGCTCGAGACCAGAGTACCGGTTCGAAAGGGCCATAACTTTTGATCAGACCGTTGGATCGCCTTCAAATTTTTACAGGAGTTTCCGGAAGCTCTTTTTCTTGGAGTACATGTGGAATCGCTACTCGGGGAGTCGGAGGTCTCGTCGCTCGAGACCATAGTTCCAGTTCGAAAGGGCCACAACTTTTTGATCCGACCGTTGGATCGCCCTCAAATGTTTACAGGATTTTCTCGAAGCTATTTTCCTTGGAGTAAATGTGGAATCGCTACTGGGTGAGGCGGAGGTCTCGTTGTTGGAGACCAGAGTACCGGTTCGAAAGGACCATAACTTTTGATCCGACCGTTGGATGGCCCTCAAATGTTTACAGGATTTTCCAGAAGGCGTTTTCCTTGTAGAAGATTTGGAATCGCTATTCAGTGAGTCGGAGGTCTCGTCGCTCCAGACCATAGTACCGGTTCGTAAGGGCCATAACTTTTGATAGGACCGTTGGATCGCCCTCAAATTTTTACAGGAGTTTCCGGAAGCTGTCTTTCTTGGAGTGGATGTGGAATCGCTACTCGCTGAGTGGGAGGTCTCGTCGCTCGAGACCATAGTACCGGTTCGAAAGGGCCATAACTTTTGATCCGATCGTTGGATCGCCTTCAAAGTCTTAGAGGAGGTTCCGGAAGCTGTTTTTCTTGGAGTACATGTGGAATCGCTACTCCGTGAGGCGGAGGTCTCGTCGCCCGAGACCAGAGTACCGGTTCGAAAGGGCCATAACTTTTGATCCGACCGTTGGATCGCCCTCAAAGTTTTACAGGATTTTCCGAAAGCTCTTTTCCTTGGAGTACATGTGGAATGGCTACTCGGTGAGGCGGATGTCTC
>Ga0325401_1002938_pt1 | contig 15387 bp, 6 predicted proteins | sample PopdelMetagenome_FD_205666 | JGI IMG/M metagenome (GOLD analysis project Ga0325401, IMG submission 205666) | Populus deltoides microbial communities from Bellville, Georgia, United States - Xylem-PdKOR-R2 | ecosystem: Host-associated > Plants > Phyllosphere > Stem > Wood/Secondary xylem | place...
CTTTTAAGTTGAAGAATTTAAACCAAAAAGTTTTTTATCCCACATTGAAAAAACATGACTTTTTTCTTGGGAACATAGAGTATATATACTAATGTGTTTCAAATCCCACATTTGAAAAAAAAACCGGGTCTCGTTCGGGTTCGTCCGGGTCCCGGGTCGACCCATCAGGTCGCTTGGGTTTGGCCGGGTTGTTGCCACAGCCGGTCTTTTGTTAAACCTGGACCGGTCCAGCCACCGGGTCGACTGGGTTCTAGGTCGACCCGCTGGGCCGGGCCGGGTTTAATAACTATGGCATATACTAACTTATAGAATTGACAATATAAGTAAGATCAAGACGATTGATAGTTAAATATTGCAAATCACCCACCATGGAACAAAACAGTGTGGGATTAGTAAAGGCATCATCATCGCTGGATAATTGTTGTGAGACAACCATGAGAGTCATCGTTGGCTTGCAATCAAGCAGCTTAGCATGAGTAAGGATACCATGGGCTCTCTTGCTGATGAAATAAATAAAATTCACTGGTTTCTTCATGACCTAGGCTTTGAGTTTGCAAACTTCTTTTAACTATTCAACTATCCTTTTCTCCTCTACCTACCTTTCAAGATCTGTCTCTAAGGCTGAAAGTTCTGAAATCTTTCAAAAGTCACTTGAAACACCTGCTCTCACATCTGCTACCTTTGCTGTCACTAAAGGCAACTTCTATCCAACACGAAATGAAGGTTTTCGTAAGTTTCATGACAGGGAAGGAGGATCCTTCATTCTTGGATATGGCAAGGGCTGTGGTAATTCTTATTCACCCCGCTGTTAGATATGCCATAACATTGGACATACAACTGCACACTATCCTGATCGCTATGCAAAGGCTGCTACCCTTGCCAACATTGCTGAATCCTTCTCTCACTACTCTTTACTTGACACAACAGTTGATTGGTATATTGATACTAGAGCTGCTGGTGCACATATGATGTCAGACTCCTCTTAACTGGACAAGGTTCAATCTTATAATGGTAAGGATTGTGTAATAGTAGGCAATGAAGCTTCTTTGTCGATTACTTATGTTGGTACTTTTTCCCCTTCTCCAAACATTAAACTTTTGGATGTTTTAGTTGTTCCTCGGCTCAAAAAAATTTATTATTTATTAGCAAATTAACTTCTGATTATCCCTTATCTATTACTTTCATTGATACATTGTTTCTCACATAGAATCGCAATACAAGAAAGGTGGTGGCACCCAGTCGTCGTCGTCGTAAAGATGGTCTTTATGTGCTAGATTATAGTCAATCCGCATTTGTTTCTTCTCTTAAAAATAATTCTTTGCGTGCCTTTTATGATTTCTAGCATGCACGTTTAGGTCATGTTTCACATTCTAATATTTCATTATTAAATAAGAAAGGGTTATCGTGCTCTTACTTTTTTATTGTCCTCTTACTTTTTTATTGTCCACTCCCAACTTGTATGTTGCTTGTCAGACTGCTAAAAGTCATAATCTACCTTTTAATGCTAATGTTCAACGTGCTTCCCATGTCTTGAACCTTATTCACTGTGATATATGGGGCCCTGCTCCTATTATGTCTTCATCTAATTTTTGTTATTACATTAAATTTATCGATGATCACTCACATTTCATATGGTTTTATCCCATGACATTAAAATCTCAAGCCTTTATGATTTTTAAGCAATTTCAAACTCTTGTTAAGGTTCAGTTCTCATGCAAAAATAAAAATTTTCAAAGCGATGGGGGAGCTGAATTTACGAGCAATCACTCTCAATCCCATCTTCTTGATTCCAACATTCGTCACCAAATGTCTTGTCCCTACACTCCCCAGAATGGTCGCGCTGAATGTTGAATACAGGTTGAATTCTGAATCACTATAGTTGTTAGAAGGGGATTGCCTAAGATTGAATGATAGTAAATTACCACCTATCAGAAATGTGAGTTGCTCCGGAAATGACTTAAAGAAGCTCATTTCGTATATGAAAAGCATCCGTGAGGATGGGTTTTTGAAGAAATATAGGAGGAAAGTGGAAATCACAAAGTTGTCTGTGCATAATTCTGCAATTAAAGCCTTGATGTATTTTTGGGACCCCGAGTATCGGTGCTTCACTTTTAGGAATATAGACATTTGTCCTAGTCCAATCATCACAAACTTTATTTCACATCATCATATCTCAAGAAACAACTTTTCCAATCAATAAATGAATACAAGAAATATTAGAAGTTAGATTCATACATTCCAAATCTTCATGTACTGAAACGCACACGTAACATTATAAAAGTCTAATAACAAGTTCTTATCGTAAGTGATGCAAAAGAATAGTTCTTGACATTATTTATATGCTAAATTTTCCTTACAAAAGGATTAATATATCAAAATTACATATTTATTAATTACCAAAATTAAATCCTAGACATCTACTCATTATGATCATGGTTGTAAAGTACTTGAAATTAATTTAACATTAAGTATAAATTTAAAACATGAAATTAACATATAAACAATAAGGCAACTCTCAAGATATATTATAAACTCAACTTGTCTTTCAATTATCTTTATAATCTTTTCTAAGGTATATGATATTTGTTTTCTAGACGTTTTCCAATTATTGTCATTAGTCATTACTAGTGTAATTCTCTTAATTTCACTCCCTATTTATTAGGCATTAACTTCATCATTTGTTAACTTGTTCTACTGCTCATTAGTGGATACCATTTTCATTACAGAATAACTAGTTCAATAACCCATCACTAGGTAAAAGCTCCATTTTAGGATAGCTAGTTTCATTGTTCATTATTGGGTATTAGTTCCATTATCAGATAACTAGGTCTACTATCCATTACCAAACACTAGCTCCATTACAAGATAACCAGTTCATTGCTCATCACTGAGCACTAGCTTTATTACTGGATAGAGGTCCACTGTCTATTACCAGGCACCAACTCCATTACAGGATAACTAGTTTCATTGCCCATTACCAGGCATTGGCTCCATAACAAGATAACTAGTTCCACTCTAATTATATTGGAGAAGAAATATACCACATCTATTAAAACCATAACCACTTGATTTAACATAAAAGAATTATCGAAGTGTCAAGCACCTACTCGGGCTTGTGTCATGGTGTTATCCTTTGATGTTGTCCTAAACCGTCAGTCGTCTTATTCCAATAAGAAACATTATCATCATTACAACATGAACACCATTAGAAACTCATATTCAAATTTTCATTTGAAATAATATTAGTTCTCTATTAGTATAAAGGTTGACTGATTCACCTTGGCATAACCAAACAGTTGACTGATTATTACTTGAGTTTCATTGGTGTCCCTAATCGTCGATCGATTCAATTGACTAAATTAGATAGTAGCCAATTTCAATGTTCCTCCTATCAACCGATCATCCAAATCATTTAGCAATCTTAACCGGTTGACCAATTTGTGCAATTCATCAGATATCAAATTAAGTTGCAATTTCTTTTCTTTTGTAAAGTTCATAATTAAACCATTACCCATCATATCTCATGCTTAAAAATATAATTCAAACATCATATCATTAACTTAAATAATCATCCATTCAAAGTCAAATTTCCATCATGTATATTTCAACTAAAATGTAACATTTCACAATCTAAACACAACCAAGCTTGAAACAAAGTTCTCACCTCTTAAACACATGAAATTTAGAGGAAAAATATGGCAAAAACAAGTATTCTACTTCCTATAATTTTTTCCTCCCAACCTGTCACTTGTGTTCTTCAATTTCCAAGAAATCTCTAATTATTTGCTCAATTTCATCCTTAACCCTCTTTTGATCCCTAATCACTCTTGTTCAGTGTTTAAATGGGTGAGTTTATGGTGGAAATCAAATAAAGATTAAAAAAAACTCTCTTCGAGAGTGTTTGAAATTGCGATATCAGTTGTTTTTCAAAGTGTTTTTCGCTAGGAAATGCATCTAAATATTTTTTTTATTTTTCAAATAATTATTTTTGATATTATCACATCATAACGATCCAAAAACACAAAAAATATTTTTAAGCAAAAAAAAATTCTAAAATGGCGTTTCTACCGTAAAAACAAACAAGGTCTTCCTTTTTCTTGCACACAGTGCTTGACCATGACTGGTTTCCAAGAGATGCCATTCACAATTTAAATCCTCTCATTTTGTTTTATTATACTATTACCCTAAACTTTTCATAATTACAACTTGGCCCCACTTAAAATTTTATGTTTTCTATTTTCCTAAATGTCCATTTTAAATTTGTTCTATTCTCACTATTTTTTTTTTTATCAAACTTTAACATATCACTAACTTGAAAAAAAATCAATATGAGGGTTTACACGTGAAGTCCATGCTCCTGTTCTAGACTGTAATCTGACTGTGGTAGTATCTCTTGTCAGCACAGGATAATTTCATCACCATAATTTTATTACAACCTTTGGATCCACACCTGGATCCCCATAATAATACCTTTCTATTATCTAAGCGCGCGCGCACACACACACACATATATGGGAGATTAGGTATGGAACCCATGGTTCCTTTAATGCAATGTTCGACAAAAAAACATTGGAAAAGGATAATGAAATTGATTTAATCTTAGGTGAGGTTATGTTAAGCTTGTGAAAGTGAGTTTAATTGTAATGATTTAGTGGTATAGGATTTGAAGGAAGCCCTTGATTCCCTTTAAATATGGTTCGACCAAAATGGCCATAAAAAAAGGAAGGATATTAATATGAATTGTTTATGTAATTATCATATAAATATGTTTTTGAAACTAATTTTATTAAGTTGATGATGAAACATAAATAAAAGGAGAATTGAAAAAGGCAACCATGAGCAATTTTAATGGTCATTCAACCAAGGTAGAAAATTAAATGGGGGATTAGGTATGTTAATTTGGTTTGCCATGGTGAATATAGGTGTGTGTCTACACACACACACACACCTATATTCATAAAAACACACAATCCATTTCAATCCATGTCAAAGCCTCAATTTAAGCTTGGATTGGATTTCCATACCTCTTAAACACAAAAAAATTTATGAAGAAGATGACAAGAATAACAAGTTTTCCATTCACCTCTTTCTCCCCTTCTTCTCCCTTAAAAATCACGCTCTCAAGCTATAAACACCCTAGAAACTCTTCAATATCTTAGCTTAGATCTCCTTCCAACACCTTTTCATCCTTTAATCTAAGTGTTTAGATGAGATTTTTGGAACAATTATGAAGAAAATTTGAGAAACCCTCTTTGTCTCTTGGCCAGCCACACTTGGCTTATTAAGAAAGCCAAGTATGATATTTATACTAGTCAATATCTAACAAATTATGATACTACCCCTCCTATATAATTTGGGTGTTTTTCATTTAACAAGGTATCATGTCTCATCAACCTTCTAAAATTAATCCATTTTATCATCAAGTTAAAGTTTTTTTTAACCGAACGTTTACAATTCTATCCCTCTCTATATATAAAATGTTGATTTTATATTTTAAAATTAAAAACCAAATTAAATTAATAATATAATTAATTTTTCTAATTGGATTAGGATTGAATTAAAGTATTTAATTCATGATTTTTACTTTTATGCAATCCTAATTGGATTAGGATTGAAATAAATTCTTTAATTAAAATATTTTAGAAAAAATATTTTTCTAAATAAAGAGAGTTTTTAAGCCAAAAAGTTTTATTTCATTAATCATAAAATAGTTTAGGATGTTAATAAGAATTTTAATATGATTAATTTTTTATTAAATTTTGAAAACTGTTTTTTCAAGAAAATTGTATTTAATAAAATTTATTGAGTTTGGAGAATCATCAAATTGGATTTGATTTAATATTTCTAAGTGTTAGAAATATTATCTTAAAATTTCACATAAAGCCAATAATTAGAATTAGAGCATGCAATATATTTATTTATGCATCTTAATGTGTTATGGATGGTTATGAACAATTAAAGACCAATGTGATTGTGTTTCTATGGTTGAATGGTTGTAATATTAAATAGGACATGTGTGTCCCATCTTTTATCTATTTTTCTTCTAGGTTGTAAAAGTATTTTCTCATCTAATTCCTCTCGAACATAACTCGATGTTTCTTATTTAATTATGTAAATGTAATGTAATTTAAAAATATAGAAATTTAGATAGAAAAAAATATTTTGTAATCCAAGGTGAAGAAAGAACGACACAAAAGGCTACAACTATGGTGCTTATAAGGGATTTGTAAAGATTTGTAGCAACTACCTAGATTTTGACCACCTAATTACCTTTGATGGCTTGAGTAAACTAGTTTTGATATACCCATAATCATCCAATTAGAATGACATGCTAGAGGTGTATATTTATACATAATTGTTATGCTTGATATATCACTAATGCTAGGGAATGAGACTTAATTAAGATAATAAATCTCTCTTAAATATATTAAGCACATGTTGAGAAAATGATTTGTTTTCTTTTGATTTTATATGCATAAAACTACAATTCTATTCATATATAATTTATTGAGCTACTCAAGGTTATTGTTAATCGAATATGTTTAATGCTATAAAATTATATTCTACTTAAATAACTTATATGATTTGGATGAGTTACTTATGATCATATAAGAATAGAGGTAATAATTAGAAAAAATATATATGATATTTTTAGACAAAGAGTTGTTATCTAACTAATCTACAAATTACATAAAAATTTAATTAATAAGTTATGTTATCTACTTAATTTAATTTATTTTAATTTGTTGAGTTACTTAAGATCACATAAATTAAATGAGATCTTAGTCCACTAAGAGATCTAAACGAGATTTCTTGAAGTAATAGTGAGAGCTTTTAATTTAAAAGAAAATAGTGGGAGATTAAATTATGATTAAAGACTTTATCTAAATTTGGTTATAAATATTTATGCATGAAATCAATATTCGCTATCTTTACATGAATAGGTTGATAGATTACCATGAGTAAAAATAAATATATCCCTACATAGCATACTTATTGCAAATAAATTAACGGAACTAAACTTCTTAGACTAGTATCGAAATGTGAGAATTGATCTTGAACAAGAGAGAATGTAATATGTTTTTGAAAATTTTATTCCTCTTGTCCTTGATGAGGACACTGATAACAAAGTTAGGGCTGGTTATCAACGTTATATTGATAATGATGAATAGGTTATATGTATGACGTTAGCCAACATGTCACTTGAACTTCAAATATAACATAAGAATATGGATGTCTATTTAATACTATTCATGTCAAAGAGTTGTTTGATGCACTAAAAGGTATGAAACCTCTAACAAATTATTCCCTTGTAAGATGACAAAGAGTTCCTCAGTGAACACCCATGTGTTGAGGGTGATTGATTATTTTTAGAAATCATGCCAATTAGGATTTGTCATGGATCATGAATTAAACATTGACTTGGTTTTGTAGTCTAAGCATAGAAGCCCACTTGGGGCATAAAGAATGACAAGGGTAATTTTCATTATTGCAGCATGGAAAGCCATTATTATAGAAGAAACTACAAAGATTATCTTGCAACCATGAAAGCTAAGAAGCTTATTAAGGCTTACATTTCAATATGTTTATTTATTGAATAAAAGAAAAATAAACCTATATGTAGGAAATAGAGTAATGGTTTGCTTTAACTTTGCTAAAAAGGCTGATATAAGAACTTGATAATTTTTATTTTGTTCTAGCACTTTTTAAAAGCATTGTATCCATTTATGAATGGATTTAAATTTATTATTAAGGGAAAATTTTGTTCCTTTTATAATAATGTTATTTATTTTGAATCTGGTACTTATACAAATGATTTGTATATACTTGATCTTAAAATTTCCAGGTTTAGTATAAATAGCAAGAAGCACATATTAGATAATCAATATCCATATTATTTATGGCATTGTAGATCAAGTCATATTAATGAAATAAGAATCAATAAGTTATATAAAGAAGGATATTTGGTCCTTTTGATTATGAATTATATGAAACTTGTAAAGCTTGTTTTTTTGAGTAAATGACCAAATCCCCATTATTAAAAGAGTGAAAGATCTAATGAATTGTTAGATCTAATATATACATATTTATATGGATCAATAATGATTCGTGCCATAGATGAATGTATATGTTTCATCATTAATGATCATAATGGATATGGTCATGTGTATTTGGTGAAAGTCTGAATCATTTAAAAGGTTAAAAGAATTCAAAAATGAAGTTAAAATACAAATAAGAAAGAGTGTTAAGATACTTCGATCAAATTGAGGTGGCAAATATTTCAACCAAGATTTTCAAGATTATTTACAAGAGAGTGAGATTCTCTCATATTAAAAACCTCCAAGAATACGATAACATAATGAAGTTTCTAAAAGGAGAAATTACACCCTATTGAATATGGTGTAATCCATGATAAGCTATACAAACCTTCTACCTTCTTTCTAAGGCTATGCCTTATAAAGTACTACTTACTTTTTAAAAAGGATTCCATCAAATTATGTTGTTAAAATTTCATATGAAATATGGAATGGTTAAAGACCAATCTTATGATACTTAAATATTTGAGATGTGACGCTTATGTGAAGCATATTGTATCCAAAAAATTATGAGCTAAGTCGAATAAATGTAAGTTTATGAGATATCCAAAAAACATATATTAGATATTATTTATATCATCATATTGAGCAAAAATTTTTGTCTCAAAACATACTATTTATATAAAAAAAGAATTTGTTATCGAAAGAAGTAGTGAGAGGAAATAAAACTTGAAAAATTTCAAGAACCACAAATGAAACCTGAATCTGATGCACATTAGATGTTCAACCTAAAACTCAAGAAAAAAAGAACTTCATAGATATGATAGGACACATTATACACCAATGAGATATGAATTTCTCATGAAAGCTGAAAAATGACGAGTTATTCATACTTGATGAGCCTACTAATTATATGAAACCAATATCTAATATTGATTCTAAGAAATGGCTTAAAGCCATGAAATCTAAAAGGATTCTATATACCGATAAGGTATTGACTTTAGTTGATCCATCTGAACGGATAAAGCCTATTAGATGTATGTGGATCTTTAAGAGAAAGACTGGCATGGATACAATATATAAACATACAAAGCTAAAATAGTTACCAAAGGTTATAGACAAGGATAAATAGGTTGACTTTATGAAACCTTTTCATTTTTAACTATGTTAAATTCACAAGGATTTTACTTTCTATAGTTACATACCATGATTATGAGATTTGACAAATAGATGTCAAAACTATACTCCTGAATGAAAATTTTCAAGAAGATGTGTATGTGACACAACCTGAAAGTTTTGAATATAAGAAATTTGCTAATAAAGTATGCAAGCTATAAAAAATCATTTATAGACTTTAATTAAGCTTCAAGGAGTTGGTATATCCATTTTAATGAGATAATCAAACAATTTGATTTCATCAAAAATATGTTTGAGCTTTGTGTTTATAAAAAGGTTATTGTGAGTTGAGTCATTTTTCTAATATTATATATAGACAACATTTTATTAATAGGGAATTACATTTCTTTACTCTATTTAGTAAAGATATGGTTATCCAAGAATTTCTCCATGAAGAATATAAGAGAAGCAATCTATATACTGGGAATAAATATCTATAGAGATAGATAAAAAAAGGTTGTTTGGTTTGTCCCAATCTACGCACATAGACAAGATGCCAAAATAGTTTAGTATAGAAGAATCCAAAAGTGGATACTTACCTATTTCATAAAGGAAATGACTCTATATATACTTTAGATATCAGATCCATAATGTACGCGATACTATGTACAAGATCAGATGTATCTAATCTAGGTGAAGGTCATTAAAAGATATTAAAAAAACATTCTTCAGTACTTGAGAAGAACTAAAAATGTATTTTTGATCAATGAAGGAAATGAACTAGTATTCATGGTTATATAGATGCTAGTTTTCAATCAGTTATTAAAAAAAATAGAAAATCTAGCATAGTTATATTTTACTCTAAATAATGGTGCTGTGAGTTGGAAGAATTTTAAATAAGAGACTAAAGAAGACTCTATAACTAAATTTTAGTACACATTTGTAATTGAGAGAATAAAAAAGGTTGTTTGGATCAAGAAATTCATCACTAAACTAGGTGTGGTTCTTAGTATTATTGATCTAATAACCCTGCATTATGATAACAATGGAGCCATTGTATAAGCAAATGAATCAAGGTCTTATCAATGATTTAAAAATACACTTAGATAATTTCATTTGATTAGAAAATCATAGAAAGAAAAGATGTAAAGATACATCGAGTACCCACTGAAGAGAATCTTAGAGATCCTCTTATTAAGCCAATGTCCCAATAAAATCATTTTTGTCAAGTAGAGTGATATGATATTTGATACATGAGTAATTGACTTTAGTGCAAGTATTGTTAGTATATATGCCCTGTAACCAATCAGTTGGTTATACATGATATTGATTTTATTCATGTAAATATATTTAATTTTTAATAAAATTTTTATTTATCTTTAATATTTATCAAATATTTGATTAATGAATCTAGAGTAAAGTTAAAGTCATTGGGACAAAAATACTTTGTAAAGGAAATTATTAAGTTGTTATAATTATAAGATTCTTATTGCATCAACGTATTGTTCTTAAATATTCTTGGTCAATGCTATATTAAGAGTGGATATTGATTGAAGTCATTGAAATTAGTACATATTATGTTCTTTTCTTTACGAAAGGAAGCAATTATTCTCTTAAGCTGGTATGAGGGATACCTAGAACTAATATATAGGTGCTTGTTAGATGATATATACACTAAACCGACCTGTATGAGAATTTCATATGAAGAGATCACTTGTGTCTATGGAAAGACTCATGTGACGATTGTGTAAGTGATCCTTATACTTGAGACCACTACGTTATCTTATATATGGAATGTTATATTTCGATTCTGATATACCAATGATATTGAGTATAACATGAACTATATGAATGTATTTAAGTAATTAAAAGAGGTTTCATTATCCTAGGTGAATTAGAGAAAATGCTTTATCTATTTTCAAATAGTATTGATTGTAAATCCTTACACAATGTATTTCTTCAATCAATCAAGAGGAATACAGGTGGACTTTAATGTTGTCATCCATCTAGTCCCTATGCCATTGCTGGTTTTCCCCTACTAGGGTTACAGTTGCCCAACATGGGAAAAATCTAGTTGAGATGTCTGGCCTAGATGTTTATGTCTTAGCTCCCTGTCTCCCCTTAGTTATGTAAACAATCCTAGTCTTGTAGGGTTTATTCTTATGTAATGTTTTTCATTTTATAAACTTTATTTTTATATTTCATTTCTTGTGTAGTCTGTATAGATCCAACGTCTATAGTAAAAATATCACGCAGGGTCTAAATCCTTAAAACTTTTTTTAAAAAAAGTTTGTATGGATCTAATGTTTATACTTAGAAGAATATATAGGCGAAAAATCCTTTAGAAAGTTAGTGTGGTTCCAACGCTTATATTAACGCCTCTACATAGAAAAAAATATAAAATTTCTAAGTTTGGCCATTAAAGTTTGAAGTTTGCCCAACCTTAGTAGGATTCACCCTTTTCCTTGAACTGAGAGCAAAACGAGGTTATGGGTATATCATTGCTTGGATGAATTCTTGATGACTTGGTGAGATGCCCCTAGGCATTTCATGAAGATTGGTATTATTGCATTAAGAAGATCAAGTAAAATACCTTGGAGAGTGTGGGCTATTACCCTAGGAATACCATGTCAATATTTTTCAAAACTAGTTATGCAATCGTACTAGGGAGACCGAGTCAATTCCATCCTTAGGAAGTTCGGGTCCATTTCCCCTAAAGGTATCATATCGATTCCTACCAAGTTGAGTTGTGCAATCGCATTAGGGAGACAAAGTCAATCCTATCCTTGGTGAGTTTAGGGCTATTTTCCTGGGATATCGTGTTAATCCCTTGAGGTGAGTTGTGCAATTGCACTAAGAAGACCGTGTTGATCCCTGTCAAAGTTAGTCATGCAATCACATTAGAAAGACCGAGTTAATCCCATCCTTCGTGAGTTTGGGGCTATTTTCCTTGATTGATTTCATGTAAATCTCATCTTTGAAGAATTGTGCAATTACACTAGGTAGACCATGTCAATTCATTCCAAGGTAAATTATGCAATCGCACTAAGGAGAATAAATCAATTCCTCCCTTGGTGAGTTTGCGGCTATTGCCTTGAATTGATTCCATGTCAATCACATCCTTCGAGAGTTGTGTAATTGTACTAAGGAAACTATATCAATCCCTTCCAAGGTAAATCATGTAATCACACTAGAGAGACCAAATTAATTCCTTCATTGGTGAGTTTGAGGCTATTGCCCTAGATTGATGTCATGTCAATCTCATCCTTGGAGAGTGGTGCAATTGCACTAGAGAGACCATGTCAATCCCTTCCATGGTAAATTGTACAATCACATTAAGGAGACTGAGTTAATCTCATGCTTGAAAGGTTAATGAGAGGTCCTTAGACATCACCTGGAGAAAATGAAAACATCATTACTTTGAATAAATAAGTTTTTTTATATAAAAAATTTACATTCTTAATCATTAACTATGATACATTTTTATTGCACTTTAAGGTATAATTAACTTAATGACCTGGGTATCCAACTTCTATTGAGATCATGGTCTCAGTTCTTTAGGTGAAGAGAATTTAGAGTTTCTCTAGTATATTTCTTCTAGGTAGTTGACTTGTTTCCCCTTGGATAGTTTCTAAAAAGACTTCACATGTTTTACGGCTTGAACCGATATTTTATTTGTACTTGTTGAAAACTTTTAAGCTCTCGAGGTTTTAACAACATTCATGAAATTAGCAAAAAATGTGGCCTGGATTTGTTTGTCTCACCAAGTCCCCAGGTAAATAGGAGAAACTATGTTTTGACTTAAAATAACAAAAATGTTGTATAGCCTTCTAATTCTTTTATAAATAGTGCACATCTAGTATTCGTAATATATCATTCCTTCCAAGATGATTTGGAATATTTTTCATCATTAAAGTAATTTTTCATGTTGAAGGAACTTTATTGATATCATCAACAAGATCATAATCTCTTGGTTCTAGCAATCTGGTTCATTCTCTCATTAAAAATCAGTTATGAAATAATAATTGATGGCTTTTTTTTTTTATCATTTCCAGTAGATGACGCCAATAATGATGTGACAAAAAATCTAAGGAGCCTAGGAGCAAAGTTTATGTGTTGTAATCAATTAATCTTTTGGTTCTAACAATCTAGTTCATTTTTTTTTGTAGATGACTGGTATATTCTAAATAAAGGTCTTTTTTTTTTGTATATTTGGAGACTCTCAGATACTTAAGTAAGTATCTTTTTTAAGAGAGAAATACAATGATATTTTAGAGAGATAGACTTTCAAAATATATATGTTAAAAATATTGAGAATGAAAAGATTGTAAACTTGATGCTTAAAAGATTTATGAGGTATATATACCCCATGAGCCTTGTTTTTTTATAGATATAATGAACTTGAAAGTAATTTTCTTCTAATAGTATTAATGAGTAATGAATATCTATTACACATAATTAATATTGATAGAAAAATGATAAGTCCTTATAAGACAAAGAGTAATTTTGTAAGGATATTGAGAGATAAGTATTCTTGATCTTAACATTTTATGTTAAGATTAATGAGAATAAATAAATACGTCTTGTGGTCCAAAATGAAGTTTATTAAGATTGTTAGTTTTATATCCATTTGGGCTTGACATGATGTTGAGTCTAAAGATGTTGGGTTTGGTAGCTCGTCAAACCCAAATATATGAATTTGACCAAAAAAAAAATATTTATCCATCAGAATTTTTTTTTTCACTCTTAGCCTTGCTAGAATACAATAGCCATAAAAATCCAGATTCGTCGCACGGACTCGCTATTTCTAAAAAAGTATACTGACGATATACCCGTAAAATTAAGTTAAATTTAGGTCCAAACATGACAAGTAATCACTACACTTGGCAATTTATAGGCTGAGTTATTGGGCGAATTGACCTTTTGCTATCCTTTCCATAAGACATCACGACGAGCCATGGTCCAAGATCAGCCAGCGTCATAATTCACGAAAGTACACAGTTATGCTATTACAAAGCGGAAATATAAATCAATTGTCGAAAATTTAACAAACATGGCCTGGAGATTAGGAACCAGGACTTTAACTTGAACAGGAGCCAGGACTAATAATTTATGTTTGTCCTAAACCTACCACACTGTATAAAGGCAATTGTTTTTATTTTTTTACAGGAGTTAAGACCAGCATTTATGAGTCATCACATGCACCATTAATACCCCTACCAATTTCGTTATTAACCAGGGAGGGAATTTCTCACCTTCCAAAAACCCTAATGGCAACGACAACGGTATTCAAATCGTTTTGAAAACTGTGATCCCTCTTCGCAAGAGAGAGCCGAATCGATCTAAAAGAAATCCAGTCCCAACAATGAGCAGCTGGAAGGAGCTGAGAGTTGCAGATACCATATATGAAGAAGAATACGAACATTCTTCTTCCTCCCCTTCTCTCTCTCTATCTGATCTTTCTTCTCCTCCAACACCCCTCCGCTCTAGAGTTGAGTCATGGTATAATATTTTCTTTTACACATATATTTTTATTCAATGTTATTTTTATTTTTTATCAGTTAAAAGAACATCAATATATATATATACCTGTGTATGAAAGCACTTCTTTTTGTTGTTATAAAAAAATAAAAAAAATAAAAATAATAGGTCACTGGCGACAGGGCGAAAAGCGGATGTCTTGATCTATGTCATGGGAACTTGTTTCCATCTGCACAAGGTCAGTTGATTCATTTGGTTTATTGTTTGATCTAGTAATATTACCTACCGGTGCATTATTGTTCATATTTGAAGTTGGATTTACCAATATATAAATTATTTTTCCAATGAATTATTTAGTGCTCTCATGAAAACAATAACCAGAAATTGAAGTTAGTGAGAAAGACATGGAAGATAATTCAAGTAATTTCAACTGGAAATTAAATAATGAGCATGAGTATTTAATTTGTTGCGAGGTACTGTTGCAAGAAGACAAGATTGGATCCTATGCCACTATGATTATAATGGTCTGTCTGTAGCTAAAACTGAGATGCAATTTGGCCAATGAGGTATAAGATCGATAATGTTCAAAACATATTCAATGTGATTCTATCGCATGGGAGTGGGAAATGATTAAAAGAAAACTACCCAAGATTTTGCTAAGAGAATAGTACCACCCCTTCCAAAGAGAGGGTCTAGGTTCAAAGCCCTTAGAATTTTCATTGATTTACAAATCCCTCGATCGATCTTGAACCAC
>Ga0325401_1002939_pt1 | contig 15384 bp, 10 predicted proteins | sample PopdelMetagenome_FD_205666 | JGI IMG/M metagenome (GOLD analysis project Ga0325401, IMG submission 205666) | Populus deltoides microbial communities from Bellville, Georgia, United States - Xylem-PdKOR-R2 | ecosystem: Host-associated > Plants > Phyllosphere > Stem > Wood/Secondary xylem | place...
TTTTTTTTTAATTATTATTTATTTTATTTGAAATAATTTATAAAATTATATATATATTTTTTTAAATTTTACCATCTTTTAAGTTATTAAACTAATAGATTTATTCTCTATTATTTTAATTGTTATTTATTTTATTTGAAATAATTTATTAAATTAAAATTTTTTTTCTCATTTAACTTTTTAATTTATAAGATTCATTTCTTATTATTTTTCAACTCTTTTTTTATGACATAACCAAATACTGAAAAATATTTTTCAGTTTATTTTCCATGATAACTATCAAATATCAGAAAATAATTCACTTAATTCACTTTTCAAAAATTTATTTTTTTAAAAAATAATTTTCTAAAAAAAAACTACTTTCCAGCAAATAATCAATGGCTAATCCCTGACTTAGAAAAATTGTTCGATTTTAACTTGTACTATGGAAAGGGAAAAAAAAATGGGGAGGGAGGGAGATGGGTGTTAACTCCCTGCTTTTTCTCACTGCCCCTACGTCTCTCAAATTCTTTTCCCTATATGTATCAACACTGTTTATTCTCGACATCATAATGCAGTTACTTGAGGATTATGCATCAGGAGAGCATCAGTCTCTCCAATCTCTGCATGACGACCAGACTCTGATACAGAGGATGATGATCCAGCAGTCTTGTCTTTATTGTCTGGCAATGTTGTGGGTGCCAAAAGCGTGCTTTCCTCAGTCTCTGGCTTCTGTAGTAGTTGGAGCTGACTTTGCAGGACCTATTGAAAAGGGCAAAAGGCAGAGCTTGAGAAACATGTCACTGAGAAACCAACATAACTTGCTTAAAATGCCAAATATTTAAGCTCAGAGACAATTAACTAGAACCAATGCATTGTTAATCTACTATAGAAATTATATTTAAACATGTGATTGGAGCAATACATATACATATGGAGCACCTAATAATCTGTCTTGATGATACAGTTCATATAGGACAACCAATTCCCACAAACAAGGTTGTATCAACTTGTTTAATTCACAACTCAACATGGAAATATATAAAAGCTTTCTTCCAGAATTTCAAAACATGAAAAAAGGCACATTTGGATATTTTCTGATTGTGTGATTTTCACAAACTCAAGTCAGGCCACAGTATTTACATAATTAGCCTTGTTATGCATTGAATAACAAGTAACAATTACATGGAAAAAGACTTTGGAATCAGAATCTTACCAATATTACGAATAAGATTCACTCGTTCAACATTGCATAACACAAACCAAAATAATAATAAAAACAACCAGGGACAGAAAAGAATCTGTAAACTGCACTTAATGATACCTCAATCTGGTGTTGAAGAAAATTTTTCTGAGCTTCCAACTTAGAGATTGGTGTACTGCCCGCTCTCTCTCCCTGATACACACTAGCACTATGTGCCTGAAAGGGGATAAAGACACAGTGGGGAAGTTGAGGAAAGGACAAGTTTGATGGCCCACCATGGATAGAAAACTGCAGGTGTTGTTGTCCAATGAAACCTTGCTCTCCACCTGACTCCACAGTAGTCCTGTCAGCCAAAGGTCTTTGAACTTGAGGTATTAAGGCATATCCAGGAGACCTGCAAATACTGAGGATTAGTTCTTTCCAAAATTCGACTACAGCCACTAGTTGGAACCACAAATTGGTTGCAAGAGGACATAAATATAGGAATAGACAGCCTGGGCCTTCATCATGTCTGAAAAAGTAAACAGTAGGATGGGGAATGCAGAAAGTAATTAAGCGTATAGAACTTCAAGAAATTTGTCGCATCTAGTTTCAGCACAATAATTAGAAGAATATGTTTCTGAGGTGCCAAGTTTTGAGTCCATTTCAAAATCTGACATAAGATTGAAAACAAGAGTGCAAGGAGCATGCATGCATCTGTATGAGAGTAGACACCCACAGGCATACAAATCATATATAAGATGAGTTAACAGAACCAAGATCAAACCCAGTGCACATGCTGTTTATTAATATATAGATATTACTACTGGGTAGAAGGGCATACCACACTGGAGTGTTTGCTGAAGGATATGTGAATGACTTCTCGTATAAAGAAGCAGCAGCAGCAGCAGCTTGGAGTCTGACCTGATTCTGGATCAAACTATCATCAGCCACACCACCAGCCGAAATCTGAGCTGCAGTAGTTGCAGTGCCTATTCCTGTACAAAATTTCAACAATTAGCTAACGAAATTCAAAACAAGAAGTCAGCTTCACTGAATAATTATATAATCATAAACGTTAAGTTTCTATGCTTGCTCCAACAACATAACTTAAAAAAAGAACACTGAATAACAAAGGGAAAAGGAAAATACATCCTACAAGGAAAATTGCGATTTTTTTTATCCATGCAGTGCTATTTCAATCCAGGAAAATATTAAAAAAAAATGCATGGCTTCCTATGTTAATCACACTGCATGATTCCATAGCTGATTAATGGCTTTGGATGAAGCTGGCTTCTGATCACATCAGACTAACAGTCAAATAACAACACATCATGCACAAAAAGGGAAATTGGCTAAAATCACTTCTGAAATCTGGTCTCTGAACACAGTTGAATCCTCAATGTTCCTTCCTTCATTTCAGGTAGATCATCCTTTGTGTTTGTAGGATAATGGCCTTTTTCATACCACATCCATGTGGTTGGGCTCCTTTCCAATTTTCATTCTATAGTTTTTCAATGAGATACCTTCCATTGCCCCATTACCTTCTCCATTAAATTAATGAAGCTGTAAGTTGAATCCCATAGAATGCCATAGTCATTGATGGCACAAGGGGGCTTTAATGCAACAAGGCTTGGTAGACACCATTTATTCACATAATTGAAGGTTCCACAACTTTTGAACCAGTGAGGGTGTTACCAAGACAGAGTTAGGATGGAATGGTCTCATCCAAAGTGACTGGCCAGTTGGCATTGTAGAGGTGGCTCTCACATGGGAACTCACCAAAATATTTTAATTATCTTGACATCTTCAATGCTCTTTTTTTGTCTTTACTAGATAATAAAATGCTCGACTCCTTGGTTATTCTACAATAGTAACCCTCATTCATGAGCTATATAAAGTTAAAATAGAGAATTATTGTAAGAGTGGACATAAGTAACAAAAAAAGAGAGAGGCTAAGGTGAGTGTCCCTTGGCTAGACAGCACCAAATCAAATTGCCTCTCCTCGAGGCGTTGAGGCAGCTAGGTGGGGTGTCTAACAATAATGCTGAAGATACCAGTATTATTTTTCACGATTTCAATTAAAAAATGGTTAATATAACAGTGTAACTACAAAATCAACTCAGCATTTTGCTGTCTCTTTATTTAACATCCAATGATGTTTTCACATTCATTACCTTTGACAGCAAAGATAAGAAAGCCATCAAACCAAACCTCATAGAACTCAATCATCACAAGAAAGTCATATGGTGACTAGAGAGATAACATGTCTAATCATATGGCTCTTCTTTGTAATTTTCTCTTTTTTCTCCCATAGGAAAGACACAGGGTGGATGGCGGGGGTGAAGTAGCAGTCTGATTTATAATGATAGCCTCTATCTATTAAGTACGATGAGGATTTTAAATGATTCATCTCCCACATATTTCTTCCAAATTCATCAAGTTTCATGTTCAAGAACTACAAATCCTAGATTGTGACCTAGAGAAAAGAAAGTAAAATCAACATCAATGTCTATATTGTAAAACCCATTAAAAGTGTACAAGTCAGTATGCAATCATGTGCATGAAAAGCATTCACAAAGTTAACAAATAGAACCAATTTGCTGACTTCTACAAAGCCGCCTCATTAGTACATATAATAAATTTTTCCGTAAAAACAATTCACCATTTACGAGTGTGCATTCAATCAAAAACAATGCTCAAGTAACATGATTTATTATTATAGCTTCTCGGTAAAATAAGCTTAAGAAGAAGAGGGTTGGTAAAGATATGTCACCATAATTACCCTGTTGATGAGTATCTGGCTGTGCTCCATGTTGTCCTCCAGCTGTACTTGCACCATTTTCAGGTGGTACAACTAGGGCTCTGCATGTAGGGCAAGTATGTTGTCGCTCCAGCCACGAACGCAGACAATGAACATGAAAAAGATGTCCACAGATTAACTTTTTGGCTGTGGTCATCTCTTCACGACATATAATACAGGTTGCGTCACTTCTGAACATTATGAGAAAAAAAACTGAGAATCTTGATACAAATGAACATTCAATAAAGTGTCATAAACATAAATGCTAAAGAAGGTTTAGAACTCACGCATTAAGCTCTTCGGCTGTTGCATCTGGAAACCGATCATTCATATTGGAAGTGATCTTCCGATAACGAATGTAGTCAGCAACACGAATTTTGAAATTCCTGAATGTCTCATAAAGCTCCCGTATTAGGTGCAAAGGCACACCATAGTTCCTGCATAAACAAACTCAGATTTATTCAAGGAACAAATATATCAAAAAGTATAGGGTTAATGTGCAGTGCATAACTTAAACATATTAAAATATCTGCAAACAATCGAAAGAAAAAAAAATCTAGTGGTATGAAATAAATAAATAAACAAACACATTGAAATAAATAAACAAATGCATTGATTGTGATACAAATTATTAATAAACGATTTAAAACAAAATCCATATAAGCAAACAACTACAACAAAAATTGCAACAATTCGAAATATTTAGGCATCAAGTCAACACATGATTCTTGGCCGCTATCCCCATTGCTTTCTGCGACACTCACTTTCAATTTTATTGCAATTTACACATCAAACAAATTTTTCCTACAGTACAATTTCAATGTCCTATACCAGCAAGAACATTTTCCAATCAAGGCAGCTATGTTTGTAGTGCATACAGACTTAAGATGATGTAGCCTTGAATTATCAATTTGAGTTAGCATTTATAATGCACTTTCAGTCCCATAAGGGGCTTCAAGATAAATAGATTGAAAATCAATTTTGATAAAGTGACAATAACAAGTCAACCTAAGATGTAATCTCAATGTCATTCCGAGAAGAGATGAATGTACATGTGTGGGCGTGCAATGATAAGATGGATCAGCAAAAGAGGGTTCTATGGAAATTTAAATAGTTCCCCAATAGCACACTAACTACTTTCTTGTTAAGCCACTTCCATGTTTTCAAAATCCACCCTTTCTAATTTTTTTCACACAAGATCTATGCGCATATAATTTGTGGCACAGATATATTCTCTGGCACCAGTTTCAGAAGTACAGAAAGTGTGACACTTGCCATTGAGGTTCCTTTCTAGTTATTACCAGGTTGTGTTTCAAAATAAATGTAAAGGTAAATAGATAATGTGGATATATCTGTGAATGTGCATACAATACATGTGCATGTATGCATGCACACACACCTGTCTAAGATTAAAAAACAAGTCATTTTCAAGAGAAATCAAAGAAAATAACCATTAAAAATTTGTCAAACATATTGTCCCATTCTCCATAAACTGGACTTTGAACCACAGTTCTTTAGCTATGTGACAAAACAATTTGAGTTTCTCAGTAGACAGAAGTCACTTCCTGAAACCAAGATTAATAACAAGGGATCGGCATGGTTTTAAATGTCTTCTGCTATGCACCATGCCATTACATAATATATTTTTGGACTATGTTACAGCCCATCATTCAATTGATCAAAACAGCTCCAATAACCACCAAAAAAAATAATATCACACCTAAAACTGCCATGACTATCATATCTAACCCGCAATAGCCAGCATCTATAACATCATATCTGTGTTTTATAACAATGGAGATGACCTTTATTTTTTCCATCCAACCTTAAAAAAAGATACTTGAAATACATCCTACTAGTCAAAAAGCTCTACAAGCCACATAACATCACTCCTAAGAAAATTAGTAGGAAGATGTTACAATAGTTGCCAAGTAAAATTTGTCCATCTTCAACTCATCATAATGAAAACAGGTTTGCAAGTCGATATCACATTGTATCCTTCACAAGTGTTAGATCTATATGTGGTCAAATACTCTCATTGCAGCATGTCAATGTCTATAACATTGAATGTGTATACTATCAAAGTAATGTCCATGTGGGCAAATAGGGTACATAAACTACAAATACTTTTCATATATACAACATGCCAGAATGAGAATTAACATCAAACTTGATTACTTACATGAAAATGACAAGGAAGAAGCACAAATACATAGACAAGTGCAGCAAGTCCCGAACAAGTTCCATGTAGAAGGTGTAGACAGGCTTTCTTTCCCATTGTCCTTCCATAAGCATGTCACTCACATAGAAAACATATTTTACAAATGTTGATACAGTTGTTGTCGCCAGTATCATGTACCTAAGATTCAAAATGGTAGACATTAATTCAATGGCAACAAAGAACACAGGAATTTCGAATTGTAAACAAATGTATTCCTAAAGTGTAGAATTGAGTAATTTCATAAGCATAGAGGTCAAAATTGATGATGCTTTGTTTTCAAACAATGATATCCAAATTTTCCAGAATTGATTTTCAGAATCCAGATAAACTTAGAAGGGAAATCATAGATAACATCTGAACATAAGAAGATCACAAACACCAATTAGACCGCGACATGCTAAAATTATGGTTGTCGCTGATTTTTCCAGGACCACACTTTTGGTAGCACAAGAGCCAGTCAAAAATCAAAAAAACAAAATTTCTTTCAAGCTGAAAACCCCTGTGAAGTTTCAATCAGATATACAAGCACATTCCCAGTCAGAGCTTGACATGCTAAGATTCCCGCCATCTCTAACTTTCTGCAGCACAAGTTCCGGTTGAGATAAAATCAAAATGAATTTCATGCTGAAAACTCCAGTCCAGTTTTGTTCAAACCTGCAGAAACTCTACCCCCACCAACGATGAAGCTTTATTAGACATAAAGGTGTCATGAATATGACTTTAAATTAAATTTTATCTCTCCTTTCATAAAGAAAAGTTATAATAGAAAGGAGTTAAAGATTTTTCCAAAACAAAAACATGGGCCTTCACTAGCTTCAAACAACTTTCCTATATTCAACTTATTACTGCAAATCAGTTCAAGCATGCATGCCCATTAGTTGATCCAAATTCTGCAATAAATATCAGGCCACAAGTCTAGCAGCAGAAATTGATATCAGAATCACAAAAACCAGTTAAAATGGTCAGATGGCCCTGTTGATAAGTTAAAATGGATTACCAAGGTTCAATGATATATCAACCATAACCAAGATCAAGTAGGGAGAAAGAAAGAAATGTCACTCGAATTGATAATTTGCAAGCCCATAACTTCCAAGATCATGGACAAAGAAAGAACTATCAACCAAAAGTGATAGCTTTCAAGTCCATGTACTGAGGACCAGGAAGCTGCAAACTATCATATGGACCAAGTAAATTGAAACCAACCACAACTCCATCGTTATCACGGTTCCAATTTTAACCATAAGTTCCACAATGACCAATCTGGAGTCGAAGATACAAAGTTAAAAACAATTAAGTTGCAAGGGCACAATAAATGCATGAAAAGTATCAAAGAAGCATCTACATGACTATTTGTAGCACATCTATATAGTCAATTGCATTGCTATATTAGCAAGTTTCCTCGGTATTTTAAGATGGCATCTCTCAAGCCTCGTGCCATTTGGATAATTTGAAAAAAAAAAAATAAGACCAATTTTGCAACACCTTTCATCTCTTTCTATGTCCTCAGTTAACAAACATTCCAATTCCAAAAGTTGGCATGCGCATATATATTCACGCCCCTTACTTTTCCCAGTTCAATAATTGATGCATATAAAAATACAGAGAAGTCATGAAAAATATGATGGCACCCTTGATTTATCTATTTTGTTTTATTTCTGTTTTTCTATCAATTTCAAAAGCTAATACACATATAAAATAATTCGGGCTGAAATATGTGATACATCTAGAAAGCAACCTAATTTTCTTGCGTGTCCATCCAGGATGTGAATTTACTGATTCTTTAAACTTCATTCACTCTCAATTCTGAAGTAGAAATGTGGCTACATAATGATAACAAACCTCAAGTAAAAGCGTAAACAAATGCCAACGTTCATGTGCACAATGATAATGACAAAGGGTTTGACTACTTTGCAACTAAACATGGTCCCAACTAACATGCTATGGCAGCAGTTCAAGCAGGACATTCATGTGAACTGGAATACAATCAGAAGATCTACCACTTTAGAAGTCATTAGATGTAATTAAATCTATTATCTTTACATTTCCATTAGAGTAAAGAAACTGGAGTTTCTCTGTCACCCAGCTAGAGCTATATACGTGCTACTTAGAGCTTGTTCGTTCAGAACCCTTCACTTACCAGCTGCAATTTCTATTACATAAAGCAAGCTGATATTCCTTTTTAATTATGCTGGTTGTCAGATAGGCTCAATGTAGGTTAATACAGTTCATGACGTTCAACTTAGTTTACAATTTCATCTCCTAATCCAGCAATGTACAGAAATCGTCCCTTTTCTCCACTGTATCTCAACACGGCATCAGTCAGTAATACAACTGATGAGTTTAGCTACGAGGTTAAAAGCTATTACGAAGCAGCATAAACAAAAACATAACAATCCTGGCAATTGAATGTAAGAAGAAAATAGGACTGTGATGAAAGAAACAACAAATAAAAGGGAAAAAGCATACGCGTTTGTCAACTTACTCGAACGAGAAGAAGAGAGACACAGAAGCCTGCCTGGTTTCAAGCAAATGCTTGACAGAAGAGTACAAGAAGAGGCTGTCTACGAGAAGAAGAAACCCCAGAAACGAAACAATCCGAACATGAGATAAGTAGTTAACGGATGGTGTTGTCTCGATATACTCAACCCTCTTTTGAGCCAACCAATGCAAAGCCTTGATTAACAACAAGGCGGTGACCATGGCAAGAAAGGTGACGGAGAAATCCTGCCTAAAAATAGTGATGGCAAAGAGAATTTCCATGAGCTCTCTCCAAGACTGCTCATTCAACCTCTCAACTTCAGCTTCGCGGAGGGAACCAAGGAATAGCCGCTTTGTTAATTGCCACAAAATGCACATAATTACTAAACCCATGTTGAGAAGAAGCACTAAACTGATCTTAGAGGTAGATAAGTAAACCATAGCTGGATAAAACTGCCCTCTGCTGTTAAATGCGTGATAGATTATAGCTAGAGTCGCCACCGAACTAACGCCCGCGTATGTGCGCAGCCGCATCATTTTTTCGTCTCAATCTACAAAATCAAAACCCTAATTATAACAATCCGCGCGCGCGCGCGCACACTGATAATGAAACCCTAAACCGATAGAATAGAATAATAAAATTGAAATCAAAATCAGGTAGACACTTTTTAAGAATCAGCACCGATTCAAAGGAAAAATATAGAAATTATAGAAAAGGGAATGAACTTAATTATTAATTGACCTTTCTAAGAAAATATCTGTCTGTTGTTAGTTTGTCGTTTACTCGAGGAAAGAGCAAAAACTTGTTTCTTGATTCGCAATGATATATGACAGTGGCACGCGTCGTAACAGTATTTGATTGGCCATAAAAATATTAAAAAATAATAAACTCTATTAAGTTAATAATATTATTAAAAACTAAAATATTAATAACAACAAAGTAAAAAAAAATAACAATTCAATGTAAAATATTTTTTAATATTATAAAAATATATATTCACAATATTTTAAAAATATCTTAATAATTTTATTTGTTAACGTAACAAAAAATAAATGAGAATAAAATAATTTTATAATATATATATGAATATAAAAAAAAAGACAAAAAAATTCAATTATCACTAACTTTTTAAATCATGACCGGGTTATAAGACCGAAATCACTATATATGAAAAAATCATAAAGGTTAAAATCACAAAAAAAACAACATAAAATAAAAATAAAAATAAAAAAATTACAATAAAAATAATGGATGTTAAAACTACAATAAAAAATAAATCAAAATGCAACAAAAAATTTTAAATTTAAGAGTTATTTAAAAAAATAAAAACATTAACAAAATGACAAAAATCAAAAGAATAAATACAAAAAAAAAACAATATATTATAAATTTGGATCGAAAGGTGAAACTAAAAACAATAAAACTTTCATAAGAGATTCAATAAAAAAAAAATCATAAGAATAAAAATCAAATCCTAAATATCAAAACATAATAAAAAAATAAATATACAGAATTCTTCAACGTGGTTTTCTACATTAAAAAAACTCTTAGGTGTAAATTGAAAAACTTATACAAACATCTAATTAAACAATCTAATAACCATTGTGTAAAGCAATGAAAAAAAATTATCAACAATAAACAGAAATGAAATTGAACAAAAAATGAATATCAGGATATTTAATATTGCAATACGGCTAATTTATCTAGCTATATTTAATGAATTCCTTTATCAAAATAAATTTGTAGAAAAACACATAAAAATTTATAATAGAAACCGACATATACATAAAATTTATTGAAAAATAATTAAAAAAAACAATGCAAGGCTGCATATATGAAAAATCTTATAAAATATCAATATTAAAAAAAACAAATTTAATCTATATAAAATTAAGAAAACAAATCACAAATGAATCATATATATCTCTCTAATAATTAAACACACTCAATATCATTTAAAAATAATCACAATCTAATTAAAACATAAATCCAAAATTTATTTGAAAAACAAACACAAATAATGCATTATTTTTTTAAAAAAATAAAAATTAAAAAAAGTAATAAAAAAACTAAGTCAGGAGTGACAAGGCTTAATAAGCCAGGCCCAACGCATGCCTTTATTTATATAAAAAAAAAAAGTTTAAAATGGGGAACAATGCATTGTCTACCCTAATTATTTCAAAAAAAGAACACATCGCTTGTGAAACCTAGAATCTGGCCACTGTAATGGCTAAAAAAACAGGATCCTTTGTTTTTTCATCCAAAATCTCATTTTCAATCCATTTTTTACTCAAAACCCCTAGAAAACACACTAAAGACCTTGTTAAACTAAAACATGGCTACCAAAAAGCCAATAAATCGCCCCAAAACCTGAAATCCACCCGAAATAAAAATTCTTCTCAAGCTCAAAGCTGTATGTTTTATGTGTTTTCAAGGTAAACAAACATTTAAATGTAACCCCCTTCATCATATGAAACATTTTGATACAAAAATCAATCGTTTTGGTGGTCAAAATCTTCCTCAATAGCCACTTTCTCTCTCTAAGTTGGAATCTAGTGTCTCCCTCTCTCTCTTTCAAAAAAGAAAAGGACTAAAAAAAGAGAAAAATAAAGTTAGGTACCAAAATATATTGTCTTCAAATTTAAGGGACTGGTCACCTAATATCTAAAAAATATGGGGGATTAAAATGAATGTTTTAACAAAACTTTCAACCCCCCCATGTTACTAAAGTGAAAATTTTCACTTTAGTCCCTTAGCTTTTAATACAACCCTCCCTCCTAACAAAATATGTAATTGGGAGCTAATTTGGGCTCAAATAGGGCAAATCGTGCAAAAAAAAAAGTTTAAGGACCAAAGTAAAAATTATCAAAAAATACACTACTCTAATCCACAATATATTGTGAGAAAGTATATAGTAAAAAAGTTTGAGGACCAAAGTAAAAATTATCAAAAAATACATTGCTCTAATCCACAATATATTGTAAGAAAGTACAAAGTAATTCCAGCACCATAAAAAATTGATGGCTTTTAGTTATAGTTAATGTGTTGTGTCGCTCTACCCTATCAATAAAAGCCACATATCTAATGAAAATATATATTTTGAATTATTTCAAAAAGAGAGATTGTTATTCTACTTTTACCTTCCTTCTATATAGGGATAGAATTGAAGAGAAAGAAATAGGAGGCTTAACTTATTAGTTATCCAACATTTTTCTATTTATACATGTAGGACAATATACAATAGTTAATGTAGAGATTACAACACTAGATTAATCCTATAATATTTCCTAAACATAGACATTCTATAATACATCCCTTCAAGCTGAGGGTGGAGGATCGACCCAAAGCTTGAACTGAAAAACAGTTAAAGAAACAGTAGGAAGTGGCTTAGTAAAGACATCTGTAAGTTGATCTTGAGAAGATATAAAACAAATCTGAATCTTTTTCTTGGCAACCCTGTCTCGTACAAAATGATAATCAACCTCAACATGTTTAGTACAAGTATGAAAAATAGGATTCACAAACAAATAAGTAGCACCAAGATTATCACACCAAATGGTAGGAGCAGAACTAGGAGTAATCAATAGATCTGATAATAAATACTGAAGCCAAAAAACATCACTAGTGCTATCTGCTAAGGCTTTATACTCAGCCTCGGTAGAAAAACGGGTGCATTGCTTGTTTCATTTCCACAAAATCGGTGTATGACCAAAAAAGACAAGGTAGCCACTCGTAGACTTGCGATCATCAATACTACCTGCCCAATTTACATTCGTAAAGCCATGTAAAGCAAAGGAGGAGTTATGTAAGTCATAAGTCATAAGAGATCGTAACCCGAAGATAATGCAAAATGCGTTTAACGGCAACCCAATAGGAATTTGTACGAGCATGCATAAATTGACAGATTCTATTAATAGCAAAACAAATGTCTGGTCTCATAAAGGTGAGATATTAAAGAGCACCAACAAATTTAATGAAAACGTATAGGATTAAAAAACAAGAAATCAGGCAGCACTATAATTTTAGGAGTATTAATAGGTTTGTAAGAGATCATACCAGCTCGAGTAAGAATGTCGAGAATATACTTATTATGTCATAACATCAAACCCATACTAGTGGATTGTACCTCAATTCCTAAAAAATAATGAATGAATCCTAAGTATCGAACCTTAAACTCTGAATTCAACAATTGTATTAGTCTCTGAAGAATAGTAGAGTCGCTACCCGTAAATAGGATATCATCAACATAAACTAAACGGTAAAAGATATCAGCACTTGTAGACAAGACAGATAAGGAGGTGTCAACTTTTGCAGCGTGAAAGCCAAGAGAAAGCAGGAAATCACTCAAACGAGTGTACCATGCCCGTGAAGTCTGCTTCAAACCGTATAAAGACTTATGTAACCGAGCACACATGAGAAGAAAGAGTAAAGTCAACAAAACTTGGAGGTTGTTGCATGTAGACCTCTTCACAAGTATTCCATTAAGGAAGGCATTATGTATAACGAGTTGATGTATCTTCCAACCATATGAAATTACAATGAAAAAAACCAACCTGACAATCACTTGCTTAATGACAGTGTCACGGGTCGCGCCACGACGTCGTCAACGACAACAGAGCTTGTATCGTGCCTTCTGATGAGGTGTGGTGTGTTGGGAAGGATTTTTGGATTTAATCATAAAATTATAATTAATGTTTAGAAGTTGCCACCTAATATTGTGGTCACTAGGAACCTATGGTCTGCGATAGTCTAGGTAAGGGACTGGTTGTGTAAGAGAAAGACACATCACCTGCAGTGCACCCTACCTAAGGTAAGCTGCATTGTTGTTTAATTGTTTTTTTTTTCTAAGTCGGGTTTCTATTCACTAGTTTTTTCTAAAGTTCAATGTAGATCTCTTTTTATGAGAAAGTCTCTACCTTATTGGATCAAGTCCTAACTATTTTAAAGTTTGAATTTTAGCATTGCATTTATTTACACCTTGTATCTTTAATACTTGATAGTGTACTTTATCGTGTAATTTTACACCCACAGATATTAAAATCTACATCTGGACCCTAGAAAAAAGGTTGGAAAAATGTTTTTCATAGTTTGACCAAACTCTAATGGATAATCATAAACTGGTTATGATATCCATTTTACATTTTAAAACATGAGAAAGATGCAATTTTTGTTTTTATGAAATATGCTTTGAAACATTTTAGGATTTGGTCGTATGCATGAAAACAAAATATTTTTTATTTTTTTTGTTTTTGAAAAGGGAAATTAATTTAAAAGTTTTTGAGATTTTTTTTAAAAAATGTTTTGAACTTTTTTTGAAATATTTCAAAGAAAACCGTGTATTTTAATACTTGATTTGTATTTTATAATGTAAAAATACAACCTGATATCATGCAAAATTGATAGAAAAATATTTGAGAAAATCATAACTTTTTTGAAATGATTTTTGGATTTTTTAATATATAAATATAAATATATAATATTATAATATTATAAAAAAATATATGGGTTGGGTTGATCTTGGCCCAACATATGCTTTTGTCTTTTCGGGTTGGGTCGGACCAGACCTAACCATATGGGCAGGGCCAAATCAAGTCCGGCCCACCATAAAAGTGAATTATTTGCAGAACGTGAACAATAGTAGTTCACATTCTACATGCAACCAAAATGGTTGCAGAAGATGGAGATGGCGGAGGAGGAGAATACCAGAGACAGTGGTCATGACCTTGATCAGGAGGCTAAGTTGATGGTTCGGGCTGTGTCGCTGCGAGGAACGGTGGAAGAGTTGGCGGTCGATGGTAGAGGAAGGAAAAGAAGAAGAAGAAAATATGCAGGGGGAAGAAGGAGGAGTTCGTGGTGGCTGGTTTGCCACTGGTGAGGGTCTGGGCTATGGGAGATGATGGTGTTCAAGCCGGTGGTGAGTGTGGTGGCGGCCGAAGGTCACGGCGGAGAGAGAAAGAAGAGAGAGAGAACTTGTTACAGAAAAACTAGGGAGGGGAAGCTGATTTTCGGCCGATTTTGCACCCGATTTTCTTCATCTTTAGGCCATGGAACCCATCCTTATTTATAGGGAATGGAAGAGGGTAATCTTGTTTACACCGGGGAAAACTTTTGGCCCTTAATTCGGTTTGGAAGGATCCCAACCATTGGTTCTGTAACGACCCTACTTTTTCAAGGCCAAAATCAATTAATTTTTTTTTTTGTTCTGATTCTGGATGTTTTTCACTATATCATTCTGCAGATTTATAATTGCGTTCCATTCATTAATAAGGCACAATTCACGTAGGATAATGTAAATCAATATTCCCAATAAACAGATTCTCAATACACGTGCCCATATTATTATATTTTCATACATATAGGTTTACATTATATCATATTGACATACTCACAAATTCACATTCCTATTCTAGTCTTGCTAATATCATGAGTTCATACAAGAGCACCGAACAACAAGTTACACAATTAGTACTTTTATTATCCTAACCTCATGTAATTTCACAACATGACATCCACATAAAATGAATGCCTCATATGTATATTCATACACATCATATCAACTTGTTTGCACATTCACATCTGTGTTCCATTTCAATTTTTCATTACTAGTTTCTACAAAAGGTGTCGGATGACTAATTGAGTGATTAATATGTCCGTTTATACAGAACTCATATCACCTATAACATGCGTATATATAGTTCTTTTCACAATGTGTGAGCTGC
>Ga0325401_1002940_pt1 | contig 15380 bp, 12 predicted proteins | sample PopdelMetagenome_FD_205666 | JGI IMG/M metagenome (GOLD analysis project Ga0325401, IMG submission 205666) | Populus deltoides microbial communities from Bellville, Georgia, United States - Xylem-PdKOR-R2 | ecosystem: Host-associated > Plants > Phyllosphere > Stem > Wood/Secondary xylem | place...
ATTAAAATTAATCAAAATAATAAACAACATAACAAACAATAATATCCTAAAATTAAGATAAACTAATTAAATTTAATTCTATATTTCAATTAACATTTAAAACATAAATTCAACAATAACAATTATAACAATACAAACAATAATATCCTAAATTAAGATAAACTAATTAAATTTAATTCTATATATCAATTAACATTTAAAACATAAATTCAACAATAACAATTATGACAATACAAAATAATATCATAAAATTAATAAATAAAATGAAAAAACTAAAGAACACTACACAAAACATCCTAAACACAAAACAAACAGTACACAAAACTAAAAAACACTACATAAATTCAAAATAAATTTAGGAATAAAAAATGCTTACCTTAATAGTGTGTTGATTTTAAGATTTTATCTACAAACAATACACAAAACAAAGAACACCAAAAAAATAATCATAATTAAAATAAAATAAAATACAAAGACAAATAAAAAAGAATACATATATTTTAATATGTTTAAAACTACCACCAAAACAATAAAATCTCTTCCAAAAACTAAATACAAATGGAGAGGAGAAGAGAAATGGAGATGAACAGCCGAGAGAAAAAATGAACCAAAAGGAGGGAGGGGGGTTTTATATAGCAATTTTTCCAACGGTATTACTGACGGACATTTATTATTGTTGGTGGCATTAAATTCCATCGATAATTAATTGATATTCGCACCAAAAAAATTTAAAAATCCCGCCAGACTTTTCGATCCGTCGGTTACCGACGGTTATTTTGTCGGTAAACATGCCTACACATCCGTCGGTAAACGTGCTGACCGACCACACCTTTGACACGCATGCGCTTCGAGATGTGTGTAAACCGTCGGTGATGATCCATCGGTGATGCCGTCGGTGATTGTGACACAATTCCGTGAATGTTATTCAACTCTCTGTGAAATACCGATGGGTGAAGTTTGTCGGTATTGCCATCGGTGATTGTGGCACAATTCCGTATATTATTTTCAACTTTCTGTGAAATACCAACGAGTTCCAGTCCATCGGTGTACCCGTCGGTGAAACTGTCAATATTTCTTATTTTTTATCTATCCCCTATACAAAATCTTGAATTGCAAACTTACAAGACACACAGCACAATAACAAGAGCTGACAATTAAAGAAAAATAAATATTTCATGTTCCAAAATATTACATTATAAAAATAAGGCTTTACAGCATGTTTAGTTAGTCAGAATTTTCATCTTCGTCCTCAATTGAATTGTTATCATCAGCTTCATCGCACTCTTCAATGTGGTTATCATCTTCTTCATCAACATTCTTTTTTCCACTAGTAGAGCTCAAAATAGCATTCAACTCATCTGCATCAACATCAACAAGACTATCATCGAAAACACGAAAATTCAAATTTTCTTTTAAGTCAATCGAAGGAGCAACTCTATATGGTTCCACCAACTCACTAGCTTGAAAGACTTCATCTATCACACTTGTGTCTTCGTTCTCATCCTGAACAACCTTGACACGACCCTTGGGTTTTGTTTTTAAAACGGATAACCAATCAACTCTTGATCGATCCTTTCTAAAGGAAGGGGTGTATGTGTAATAAACTTGTTGGCATTGCTTTGCGAAAACAAAGACGTCGTTTACGCGGTGTCTAGCTTTTGAGTTGATTTCAACGAGACCATAGTAAGGATCTACTCTGATTTCTTTGTCAGTTGTGCCATACCAATAGCATTTGAATAAAAATACTTCTGCTCGCTATGATATTGCATTTCAATGACCTCTTCCAATCTACCGTAGTAGTCAACTTCAAACTCACTAGAAGTCGATTCCTTAATGCAAACACCGCTGTTGTATGTATTTCTTCCATGCCTATATTCTTCAGTATGAAAGACATATCCATTGACAAAATACACGTTATAGCACTTGACTTTTCTTTTAGGGCCCAGGCTTAGTAAAGACAGTGATATAGCATCACTACCTCTCATTTGATAAACCTTGTAAATTAAATACAACAATAATCAATAAATGGATATCATGTAATATTAATGTATAATTAATTACATTGCAAGAAATAATGAGTTTGTGATAGGACTTATATGTGTTCTAAACCATGTGGCAAATTGTTCATCTTGTAATTGAAAGATCTGGGATTCGGTCAGCTGTGAGTTATTGGACAATAAGTATCGTCGATGTTGCCTTCAAGATTGTTCCAAATTATATGAGTTTATGGTATCACAAAACATAAATAGTACACTCTTGACGAAGTTTAAGTCAAACATCTACTTACTTAATAAAAGGTCTCAGCTCATCATAGTTAAATAGGACATAATTGTGTGCTTGTCTGAACTCTATTTCAGACAAATATCTTCCCCTAACAACATTTTTAGGTGTGGGTTGTCCAGGATTGAAGAATATTGACAAGTTCCCATTTGAAGGCACTTCACTACCATCATCATGCCGTGGAACATGGTTGATCCTCGTTCTAAAATGAAGTTCGAAATAGTATGAGATAAATGTTGAGATCTCCTCAACAATATAGGCCTCACATATTGACGCCTCAATATGCGCCTTGTTCTTAACACATTTTTTTTAAGATTGAACAAGTACCTGCATATATATATAATATTAATAAAAAATTATCAATTAAAAAAATTAAAAAACATTTAATTATGAATTACATAGCTCGTGTAATATCTAACCTCTCGAATGGATACATCCATCCGTACTGGACTGGTCCTCTATCTTTGACCTCAAACGGTAAATGTACGGGTAGATGCTCCATTGAGTCAAAAAATAATGGAGGGAATATCATCTCAAGTTTGCATATTGTCTTAACGATATTCGTTTCATGCCTTTTAATGTGATAAACATTCACCTTGCTGGAGCATATATCTCTAAAGAAATGACTGATCTCCGTTAGTGCATCCCATATCCTCTTTGACAACAAATCACAAAAAGCTAATAGGATGAGTGTTTGTGTAAACACATGGCATTCATGACTCTTCATTCCATATAATTTGCATTCCTCTGTATTAACCAGCCTTGATATGTTCGAGGCATGTCCATCGGGGAAACGCAGACTCTTAAGCCATTTGTAGACTAGTAGTTGTGCGTTTTTCTCTAACACGAAGCTTGCTTTTAGTTTTACGACCTGTGACCCATCACAAACCAACTCCATATTTTTACGGTTACAGAACATCACTACATCCAATCTAGCCTTGATGTTGTCCTTTGTCTTCCCCTTCATATCCATGACGGTGTTGAAAATGTTCTCAAACATGTTCTTTTTATTGTGCATGACATCAAGGTTATGGCGGAGAATATTGGTCTTCCAATAAGGAAGCTCCCAAAAGATACTTCGCTTCACTCAGTTATGGGTCAAACCAAAACCAGGAAACTTCTGCTTACCTGATTGGAGACCAAACACAATGTCACCATATTCTAACACAACATTAAGCAATTCTTCATCGGAAAGACGTGGGGGTGCAACATCTTTTTCAACTCTGCCAACAAAGAAATCATTTCTGTTCTTTCTGTACCTGTGATTCGGTAGTAAGAAATGATGGTGACAGTAAAAAAAAAAAGCTTTACCCCCGTTTGTTAGCATGAATGCCTTGTTGTTCTCCATACAGTATAGACACGCTAGCTTTCCATGCGTGCTCCAACCAGAAACCATTCCATAAGCTGGGAAATCATTGATAGTCCACTTCAAAGCCGCTCTCATAACAAAATTCTGTTTCCTCAAGATGTCATAAGTCAAAGCTTTAGAGGACCACAACTGCGTCAACTCATCAATCAACGGACGAAGATAAACATCTATATTCCGCCCCGGACTGCTCGGATCTGGTATGACCATAGATAAAAACATGAACTCTGGCCTCATACACATCCCCGATGACAAGTTATAAACCGTCTGTATGACCGGCCAATAAGAATAAGGAGCAGCAAATGACCCAAATGGGTTGACTCCATCTGTACACAACCCAAGATGCACGTTCCTTGATTCAGCTAAAAAGTAAGGATGCATACTGTTAAAGTGTTTCTAGGCTTCACCATCAGAAGGATGCACCATCACTCCATCAACCGCATGATGTGATTGGTGCCATGTCATGTGCTTAGCCGTCCTTGGTGACATGAATAACCTCTGCAGTAGGTGTGATTGAGAAGTATCTAAGTTTTTTATATACCACGAGAGTCTTCCGTCTACTAGTTCTAGGTTTGTAACGTGAATGCCCACATGTCATGCACTCGGTTAGCTTAGCATTTTCAAGGTAGTATAACGTGCAGAAGTTAGGGCACATGTCAATTTTCTGGTATCCTAAACTGAGGGGTTTCATCATGGACTTGGCAACATATAAGTTCTCTTTTAGCCTGTTCCCTTCAGGTAAAATGCTTCTTGCCCATTCGATAATCTTTTCATAACCGGCCTCACTCAACTCGTGATCTGACTTGATGGTGAACACCTGTGCTACGGTCGATAATTTACCGTGGTTCGTGCAGCCATCTCATAATGGTTCATCAGAAACTTTCAACAGATCAAAAAACCTTGCTGCATCTGCATTAGGTTCTTCTTCTATGATTGGACATTCACTAACATTACCTTGACTCATTCTCATTGCATCCATAACCATATTCCTGTAAGGATTACTGTTCTCATTTCCAACTTCATGCATGTTGCTAGCACTAAAAATTGACCCAATCACCCATTCTTTTATGCTCTGATTAGGAACAAATAGTTTTTCGTGTGTATACCAACACAGGTAATCCTCCATGAACCCTTTGGTTAGAAGATGCATCGTTACAACATCTTGATGCAGAAACTTTAAATTTGTACACTTCCTGCATGGACACCTAATATCGCCATCAGTAAAATTCCTCGGGATAGATATTGCGAAATTAATAAAACCCTGAACACCGTTACAATAATCCATCCTCCGCAATCCTTGGGGTGAGTCCCGATTCATCCATGAACGATCATCCATGACTTCTATTGAACCTCTATAAAACATAACAAAAATATTGGTTTTCCCCGACATTATCCAACAAACTAAAAAAATACTTATGTTAAATATTCATTATCAATTATCAACTATCAACATTCATACATACAAATTTATACATATATAAATTTATGAAAATCACAACTTCGCAATAGAATTGATAACAATTAAAACAGACCCGTTAAACAAGCTATTATTTATGTCATCATAACACATCTAATTTGGTGTAATTCAAACAAAATTTCAACAATTTACAAACACATATAATTTGACAAAATCTAAAATAAACTATAACAACTACAAAATTATACATTCATACTATAGGTTTCTTTGACAAATAACAATCAAACAAGTACATACGTTAACAAAATACATATACTAAAAAAACTATAAAATTCACATTTAAATGTTAAAACTAAAAAGGATAGATTTACTTATAAAAAATAATAAAATCCACAAGAATAGATGTTGTGACCACGTACAAAAGTATAAGAAACTTGAGTGCTTGTGTTGAGAAGAGTGGAGAGTTGGGATGGGTGGTTGGCTGCAGTTTGGGAGGGGAGAGGTGGGATGGGAAAGAAGAAGAGGAAAAAGAAGGATAAACAGAGGAAGAGAGTGTCGGCAAAGTGGGTATATAATGGCTTTTACTGATGGAATCACCGACGAACAAGTTTCGTTGGTAAAATCATCTGAAATAAATCCACGTCATCACACCGTTGCAACTTTCCAAAAAAACTGTATCGGTCATTGGCGATACGGTCGGTATATACTGATAGATTTGGAGAAGAAATGATTTCTGTCGGTAAAAAGTATCGATGAAAAAATTCCATTGGTTTTTGCTACTTTTCTGGTAGTGTTATGACCTTAACATGAGTCCATGACGACCTCCTGACCAATTAGGCTTGGCATGTAATCAAGCTCAAAGGCGGTGGGTTTGACAACTTGCTAAACCCATGTTTGCTTGGACTTAGCACGTGGTTGAGCCCAAGTTTTTTGGGTATGGTAGCTTGCTAGACCCTTTTTTATTTGGGCTTAGCACATGGTTGAATCTAAGTATATTGGGTCTGATAGCTCACCAAACCCATGTTTGCTTAAGTTTAACATGCGGCTGAAATCAAGTATGTTAGGTATGATAGCTTGTCAAACCCACGTTTACTTAGGCTCAACACGTGGCCAAACCCAAGTTGGGTCTGGTAGCTTGTCAGACCTACAGTGGGTTACCACTATGTTATTGAACATTTTTAGACAAAGGTTTAGGCTTTTTCACAAAGCGTAAAAAATACTGTTTCATCAGTTGCCCCCAAAGTCTTTAAGCATTCCATGTGAAAAGACTTGAAAAACCTTTTGGGAGACAGTTGGTCAAATTGGTCTTGTCTTCCCTAGAAATGTGGTGCCTCCCCATATTGATTGTAAATGCTGCTAGAGGTGGCTGCATAATCTTTTTGAAAAGACCATTCGATGATGTGTGATCAATGCAATAGGCGTTTAACCTTCCTAGAGTTATGGTATGGTGCCACATGTCCTTCATTCATTGGTGGGAGTGAGAGGCGGTGACCTATATAAACCCTTTTCTCTCTCAATAATTTTTTTTTTTTTACTTTTGCTAGAAGCTCTATTTGAACTTTTTGTAATAGGAGTCCTAAATGAGAATATCAAGTTTTTTTTTTCTTCTGAAGAAGAGTCTTCTTTTAGGTAAACACATAACTTGATTTGTTTCTTTCTTTGTTTTACATCTCATTCTTGTCAAAAATGAGTTATAGAAAAGGCAAGAAGGTTGTATCCTCTAAGGGAGATTTTAGTTTTAAACCTGAAATTGAAATCGCTCGTCAGGGGTCAATTTCCATTAGAATAGGCCTTAGACCAGAACATGATTATGCTTAACCCTCCTCCATTGAGCAAGGGGACAAAATTGTCCCTAATAAGGCTTCAGACCTTAAGCGACAACTAAAGTTACCTAAGGCTTCTCTAGACGAGAAGCAAAGCATAATATCGTATGAATAATTGTTATTTGCCAACTCTAGGAAACTAAAGGACTTTATGGTACTATTGCCTGAGGTGGATTATTGGGTTACCCAGGTCACTAGCAAACCTATTGGGGGCAATTTTATCATTATTGCCCCTATATGCTTGTACGAGTTTGAATACTCATTTTTGATGTAAGGGTTTATAAGGGATGTTTTTCATTATTACAATTTGAGTCCGACTTATCTCTACTCCAACGATTGGACCACCTTGTCTACTTCTAATAAGTTATTGGGGATCCTTAAATTAGAGCCATTGATTAACATATTTAGACATTGCTACATGCTATTCAACATTTTTCATCTCATGGTTCTTTACCTTTTCTACCAGGCTAAAAGGGCATATGAAAGGTAATTTCTAAGGCAAGTCTGCTCATGTAAAGAGGTGGATAGGGAAATGGGTACTAGTGAAATTTGATGGTGTGGATCAGCCTCATTTGGGCTACACTACTATCTAGGGTTGCTCTTACTTTTTGAGAGTGCTCCTTGGTGGGTGTGAACGAAAAGCCTAACCTTAAAAAGATGGAGAAGAGACCATACAATAGGCTACATCAGCTTCAGACCAAGTACGACATCAACTGCATAGCTTAAAGACTCAATTGCCTTTTTGATACTATTATACCATTTTCTCAATCTTTTATCTTAATTTAGCATGTTATTCATCACTGTCCTTTTCCTTGTACAAGATCTTTTGCAAAAACAATTGACTTAGAGTTCAATGAGTCCACACCATCTATGCCTAACCACGTGACCACTCAAACATGAAACCGTGCCTCTTTGTCTGATGATTTTTCTACTTCTCTCTCAGAGGAATTCCTTACATCTAGGAAAATATATACAGAAAAAACTCTTATGGATGTTGAGGGGCTCTTAATGGCCGAGTTTTCTCATTTAGAGGACATTATTTTAGCCTCAAGTTATTATAAAGGGAGTCAAACTATAAAGGGGAGTCGATCTCCAATATTAAGGCGTCCCAAGACACATACTCCTACCTTGATCATCCTTGATGCTGCCTCTTGCTAAAATAGGCGAAGGGTCTCAATCACTTCTAACTCTGATATGGAAGCGATTACACCTTCCACTAGCACTCTAGCTGCACCTAACCTAGTTCCTAAACTCGCTGGGTCTTCCAGCCAAACATCTTATATAAAAAGGGTGAAGTACTTTTTCTCTAGGCTAAACTTGGATTATGCTCCCCATTGTTTTCCCAACCTTAATAAGGAAAAGAGAAATATTATGAAGTCCATCCTGTAGTAAAGGTCTATATTAGGTTCTAGTGGATTTGAGGTAATGAATACCCTGGATAGGCTATTCATCCTTCCCTATGATGTCAGCGCTCTGACAAACCCTAACTACTAGCGCCACTTGGCTATAACTAGGTCAATGGCCTTTCAAGCATGAAGAATCTTTTTTATACAATTTTTATTTTTGTGAACTAGTATTTTATAATAATAACTTATTTCATTTTTTCATTTGTTATAAGAGCATATACATTTTGAGAAGTTGATGGGCTGAGGAGAAAAAAAGGCTATGAAGGAGGCCTTTGAGCAGTGTTGTGTTGATAAAACTGAGGTGTGTAGATTATGAGAGGAGAAGGCTGCTGAAGATGCAGAGCTAAAAGCCATCAAGGCTACCCATGATCAACTACAAGGGGAATTGAAGGGACAAACCTATATTCTGAGCTCTACTGAAAAGAAACTTGGAGAGACATATAAATGAATAGATTTCTTGAAAAAAAAAGGTAGCTAAGCTTAAAGAACCCAAAGAAGCCTTAAAGAAAAAGCTGAAGGCAGCAAGTAAAAAGGCACATAACTCTCGTTAAAGGATGAAGACATTAGAGAATTTTTATCATGAGTTTTATATTGAGTATGTAGAGTTTATCTCTTTAACGAAGACCATCAAGGACACTCTTTCTCTCCATATCTAAATTGTACTTCTTCAACATATCTAAAGAAATACAAGTGGACTTTAGGGAGTCCTTCCTTGATGGTTAGGTCCCTAACTTTAAGGATGTCTTCCCTACAAAAGTTGCAACAGCCAAATATGATATTTATCTTGCCCAAGAGCCAAAACTGGACATGTAGAAGTCTCTTTTGAGCAACAATAATTTGTATTTCTTTATTTTCCCTATTCTTGTAGGGCTTTCCATTGTGTAATGAATATTATAGATTCAAGCCTTGAATTTCACTCTAAGGCCTTAAATTTTTATTTTTTATTTTTATATATGTTGAGTTACATTGTGTACTATCATATTCTTTTCTAAGTATGGATGTAAGGTCTTTTGATAGATTTAAGACTCCTCTAGGTAGTTTGTACTAATGTGTTTTTAGGCAGCCTAAATAGGTCCAACGCCCTATACTTAAAAAAATATATAGGAGGGCCTTCTTTAGGCATCTTGTGTGGGTCTAACGCCCATACTTAGAAATGTTTTTTAAAGTTTTAAATTTTAGAAAGTTTGATTGTTGCCTATCCTTTGTAGGTGGAACTTATCTAGTAGGTGGAACTCGTCTAATAGATAGAACTCACCTAATAGGTGGAACTCGCCCCTTACCTGGAATAGAGAGAAAATCTTGGTTGCAGGTACACTTAACAAATTGGTGAGATGTCATTGGGCATCGCTAGGAGAATGTTCTAAGTTAGGTCTACATTGGAGAATATGAGAGTCAAGGTGAACCCTTGGAGAGTTGGTGAGAGGTTCCTGATGTCACCTGAAGAATGGTGCTATGACGCACTAAGGAGGCTTTAGACCTATTCCTTGGAGAGTGTGGGGCTATTTATTTAGGGAGATTTTATACCCATCCATTAAAGAGTGTGAGGTTATTTCCCTAGGGATATCTCATACCCATCAATTGAAGAGTGTGGGGCTATTGCCCTAGGAAGATCTCATACCTGTCCATTAGAGAGTGACACTATTTTCCTAAAAGGACCAAGTTAATCCCTTGGAGAGTGTTGGGAGACCTTTAGGCATCATCTAAAAAATATAAAAAAAATACCATGATTTTGAATAAGACATTAATAAATTAGAAACTTTTATTTTCTTATTGACTATGATACATTTTTAAATAATTAAAGTTCCAAGCATGAGAGAGATTCTTTCCTTTCATATCTTATAGATGGTAAGTGTTTGCCTTTACCACTTCTGTGACCTCAAAAGGACCATCCCAGTTTCTCTGTTGCTTGTAGCCTCCAACTTTCTTAAGACCAAATCTCTAAACTTGAATCTTCTAGTCTAGACCTTGGCATTGTGATAATAAGTAGTTCTATATTGATAAGCTTTATTTCTAACTGTCGTGGTTAAATGAGTCTTTTAAAAAATCTAGATTACCCTAAGGCTCTGTTCATTGTCTTTTGAAGTGTCATACCTATAACATTGCGACTACCGATTAAAAATATTTACTTGGAAAAAAGGAAAAGAACAAATACATGGCATCTTGCTTTCAAGAGAAACAATCTTATTTAAGGAGTCACCACCTAGTATTATGATCACTAGGAACCCTATTTACTTGGAAAAAAAGGAAAAAAACAAATACTTGGCATCTTGTTCTTGAGGGAAACGATTTTATTTAAGGAGTCGTCATCTAGTGTTATGGTCATCAGGAACTCTAATTGGTCAACAAAGATTCTTTGGCATGGGACTGGTTACGTGAAATGAAAGATACTATCATCCCTTAAGCGTTCTACCTGAGGTAAGCTACATTGCTAATTTTGTCTTAAATTGCTACAAATTTTTCGTATCACGCTACCGACAGTTTGTTTATAATATTCCTGACTCTGGCGCCAATGAATATTCACGTACAAATATTTCTAACTCTGATGTTAGTAAATATTGTGCAACCTAAAAGGTATGATATTCTTGAATCTAGTGTCAGTGAATATTGGGGTTGATATTTTTGACTCTGGCGTCAAAAAATATCAGAGTTGATATTTCTGACTTTGGCGTTAGTAAGTACCAGAATTGTTTACCATTTATTCTTATGAATAAAAAAAATGGTAGTTTATCAAAATATTAGCTAAATTCTCATGAATTTAATAAACCAGTTATTAAACCCTAAAATACATGCGAATACATATTTTAATTGTTCATATGAAATACACGCAATATGATTTTGTATTTAGAAGATAATTGGCCGTATTCAATTAAAGTATTTAATTCTTTTTGTCTTTTTGGTTTTAACATTCAAAAACATAAAAAAAAAAAATACAAACACACACACATCTCTTTTTACTATATTTTACTCACACACCCACATGTTTACAAAGTCAACCTAAAATTCAAAATAAACCCAAACAACATATAATACATTTTAAAAATTACAAATTAGACCTCCCCACAGTTTAGGAACAGTGTTGGGAAGACTTCTGGAATTATAAGAACAGTGACGGAGCGTGGATTGCACGCCTTGCCGCTAATAGCGGCGCGTGAGTTCACGCGCCATTGTCGATGAAGACAAGTAAACTGGCGGATCGAGAACGTCTCCTTCTTCTCTTCCCTCTTATGCCAGCGGTAGCTCTCATCGTCACCTGCAAAAGCACAGAAATCACATAGATTTTAAATGTTTTAGATCCATTTTTGTTTTCCTTCCTTTTCGGGTTCATCTTTGGTTGCTGTTCAGATGGAGCGGTCGGATTGTAAGGTTCCATATGGCTTTGCAATTTCCGGTTGGGTCTCGGTTAAATCTGTCACTGTAGGGGTAGAACCGGGGAAGGGGAGTCAGGCCGATGACGGGTTTGCTGGTGGAACTAATAGTGTTCGGAAGGCGACTGATTCGTGAGGGCTGATTTGTGGGGAAGATCCCTATTGTTGAATGGTACCCGTAGTCTCACATGTATCAACACGTGCATTGCATAAATTTCAAATCCTCCTTCACATATAATCAAAATTTCCATTTCACCATCATAACTAAATTTTTAATTCAAAGATGAGAACTTATAAATCTTCTGTTTGTTTTTATAAAATTATGCATAAACATGAGAAAAATATTTCATTTTGAATTTCCTTGAAATTAATCATTTATTAATCCATCATTAATTTATTTAACATGTTAATAACCACATTCCATGGTAAATTAACTATTCTAATAAAAACAATTTGTGCCTTATGTCATAACCCAATTCTAGGTTATTCCCTAAAAATCATTTTTTTTTAAAAATAATAAAAAAAAATAAAATAAAGGCTGGCAACGTGGAGAAAGCAGGCCGGGAAATCAAGTTGCAATGTCTGGAGGAAATTCAAGGCCTAATTGTACCCCATTGTGCCCCAAAATGGAGAAAAAAAATGCAAATTCACGGTCAAATTAAATGATCAATGGACAAATTTGTATAAAAATTAAGTCCAACGACATAATTAAATTTTTAATAGGCCAATTTGATTTAATCACGGGCCAAATTGAATTTTAATTATGTTTAAGAATTAATTTGGGTCGAATTGAAGGATTTAATTAAGTGCAAGGACTTAATTATACTTTAAATGGGTCAAATAAATTTTATTTGGGGCTTAATTGGTGAAAAATTATGTTTGGGAGCCAAATTTGGGCTTAATTGAGAAGATTGAAATTTTAAGAGACCAAATTTAATTTTTACCAAGTTATTTGATTGAAATTAGGGGCCAAATCGCAAGAAAATTAAAGTTTTGGGGTCAATTAGGGGTTAAATTGATAAAATTGATAGCCAAGGACCATTCTGCAATAGGCGGCAAAATTTAGGGGCTTAATTGACAAAAAATGAAGAAATTAAAAGTTTAATGGTCAATTAGGGGTTAAATTGCATAAATCCGAGACCAATGACCATTTTGCAAAAGGCGCGTAAATACAAGGCTGAAGTTGAAGTTCATTAGGGGCTTAAATGAATTAAATCAAAGGTTTAGGGTCAATTAGAGGTTCTATTGAAAACAATTAAAAGATGGGGGACTGAAATGAACTTTGACCAAAAAAGAACTCAGCACTGTTCATCATCTTCTTCTTTTTTTTTCCTGAAAAAGCTGGTCCGGTTACCAACTTTGCAGCTGCATTTAATGTACCTAACATCCACCAAATTTGACAAATCTTGCATAAAAATGATCCACTGCAGTTCCTCTACAGCTCCAAGTGAACATTTCAGTCTGAGTGGTAGCTAGACGGTGCCAGCGCCGGCCTAAACATGTCAACTCAGGCAGCCTTTTCTGCAGATTTGACAGTGCACCATGCCTATTTTGAACCAACGGTTGGGATCCTTCCCAATTGAATCAAGGGCTGAAATTTTACCCCAGTGTAGACGAGATTACCTTATTCTACCGCCTATAAATAGAGGCTCATTTGATGACTTGAGGGAGGATAAAATCGGGTCCAAAGTAAGCCAAAAAACCAGCCTTCCTCCCTCTCCTCGCTGCAGATTTTCTTCTTATGCTTCTTCTTCTTTCTTCCTCCGCCATAGGAAACCAACACTGTCACCATTTCTTCCTCCAGGTTCGCCTTGAGCAATCAGCACCACCAAGTGTTGCCAAGACCACTGGCCAGCGACCACTGCGTCTGTAATAAGCCATCGTGAACGTCTTTCTCTCCTCTGCAAGACGTTCCTTCTTCCCTCTCTCTCCACCGTGGCCTTCGGCCACCACCATTCCTACCCCGAACACCAGCTCCACCACAGGAAGCCAGCACAACCACCAACCGGCCACCAAGCAGCCACCGCGACTCTCTCCCTCTTCTCCTTCTAGCCTTTCTCTCTCTCCTCTGTAACTTTTTCTTCTTCCTCTAATAGCTGATTCCGACCACCATCACCTCAGCTGTTGCCTCCTGAGCCACTGGCCGAACCACCTCGTCACGTCTAAGACCCCCATGCCAGGCAACTTCCCCCTCCCTGCTTTGACTCTTTCTTCCTCGTCGTGGCTGTTGCATGCAGAATTCATTTATGCATGCAGCAACTAATTAATTAGCTCATGGTTTGGGCCAAGCCAGTTATGGCCCAACCCAAGTGGTTGGGTCTGGCCCGGCCCCCATTTAAAAAAAATCCAAAAAATTTAAAAAATCATATTAAAAAAAATGTGATTTTCTCAAATATTTTCTATTCATTTTGCATAATATCAGGTTGTATATTTACACTATAAAATACAAATCCGGTATTAGAATGCCCGGTTTTCTCCGAAATATTTCCAAAAAAAATAAAAAAAATAAATTTCAAAACTTTTTAAATTTTTTTTTGTTGCATACGGCTAAATTCTAAAATTTTTTCAAGTATATTTTTCGTAAAAAACAAAAATTGCATCTTTTTCATGAATAAAAAATCCAAAATTGGATATCGTAACTAGTTTATGGTTATCCATGAGGATTTGGCCAACATGTCAAAAATCTTTTTCCAATATTTTTTTAGTATCCAGATGTAGACTTTAATATTTGTGGGGTGTAAAATTACACGATAAAGTACACCCTTAGGTATTAAAGATACAAGGTGTAGAAATGCGATGCTAAAATTCAGACTTTTGGAACGACTAGGATTTAACCCGATAAGGTAGAGACTCTCTCATGAAGAGAAATATGTCTTAAGCTTTAGAAAAGACCAACGAATAGAAACCTGACTTAGAAAAAAACAATCAACCAACAATGCAGCTTACCTTAAGTAGGGTGCACTGGGGGTGATGCATTTTCCCTTACACAACCAGTCCCTTACTCAGACTCTCGCAGACCATAGGTTCCTAGTGACCATAATACTAGGTGGCGACTCCTGAACCTTAATCATAAATTTATGATTAAATCCAAAAAACTTTCTCAACACACCACACCTCACAACAGGAGGCACGATAGAGAGCCTCCGCCGTCGTCAGACGACGTCGCGTCGGCTCGCGTCCTCGCGACACCTTAGCTGAAATTTCTCTGTCCTTAAGCATGGGTATTCTTTTTTTTTTTCTTTCAATTGATCCAATCACTTTACCATACCTTATTCATTCAATTAACACAATTCTACACAATTAATCTGTCAATTGTATGAAATAACTCAAACATCGTTTTTCTCTTATTTGGCCAAAATCCTTGTCTATGAGGAAGAATAAATTTTCCTTCAAATTGAGTTGTTACCCAATCATTTTTCACATAAAATTAACATAATTCGACAATCAAAACATATAATCTAACACCCTAACATACAATTTCAAACATTCTTACACATTAAAAATTTTCAATTTAACACTAGCACAAAACTTTTGTAGTCAATTGTTTTGGAAAAGTTTCTTACCTCCCAACTCAAAGAAAAAGAAAGGTTGAAAGCTTGGAAAAACATTGTTATCCTCAATTCCTCTTCCTCTTCAATAATCCCTTAACCTAAATATTCAAGGGTTTAGACCTTGAATTTGCCAATTTTTCTTGTACAAATCTCTATCTAACATACTTTGATT
>Ga0325401_1002941_pt1 | contig 15376 bp, 14 predicted proteins | sample PopdelMetagenome_FD_205666 | JGI IMG/M metagenome (GOLD analysis project Ga0325401, IMG submission 205666) | Populus deltoides microbial communities from Bellville, Georgia, United States - Xylem-PdKOR-R2 | ecosystem: Host-associated > Plants > Phyllosphere > Stem > Wood/Secondary xylem | place...
AGTAATATAATGGCTAAAACTTGAAGAAAACTGAGAGGGGGGATGCACATCCAAGGAATTTACAAATAATTACTACAGGAGGAACAAGAGCAAGAGGATTGCAGATTGTCTTTCCCATAAAAAAAAATGAGCAAACAGAGAGAAATATAAGTCATTTACAAATATAAAAAAAAGCTTCCTTTCCTCAACCCCAATTCAAAAGAAAAGGGAGAACAATGCCAAATGAGGGAGCTATCAGTATCTTGATCTTCATGCATTAGGAAAGGACTTCTCAAAAAAAAAATAAAGGAAAGGAAAGCAATTTTAGACATTCAAGTTAAATGCCAGATATGAAACTGAAAATCACTACCAAAGAACAACTTTAAAATCATTAAAAAGAACTCAAAATTATCATAGAAGCAACATTTCAAACATCTAAGGAAGACGACCAGCATTCCGTGGAAAAATCTATTAGGTGAGAGTCATTTGAGATGTTGCAGAGAATTATCCAGGAAGAAGTACAATAAAGCTACAAAAAGTCACCCTCCAAGCAGTGTTTTTAGCGGGATAGGTACTTCAAAGTTGAGAAAATTTGGATTTAAAGTAAATGAAAGTCTGGGTGTCTTGTAAACTAGGATTGAAAGGAATAAGTTTCCTTGGGCACTTGCAGGCTACAAAGTAGACTGGCAACAACATAGTTTGGCGTTTAAGAACTCTTGAATGATTTAATTTGATGGTAAAGGCTAGGGAGTTATGTTGGTTTTTACAGTTTAAGAATGGAGAAAATTTGAGGTTGAATAAACAAAGGAAGGAAATGGAGTAATTTATCCTGAGGTACAGTGACAGCAGCATTTGGAAATCATGATCCCATTTGATGGAAGAACAAGTACAACTAGGGTTTTATGTTGAACGGTTGATTATTGTAAGGAAAAATTGCGGACATGTTGGAAACTCAGCAGATAATTAAGAAAAAAGGTAATGCAAGAACATTACAGCAGATTACAACTGAAGCACAAAACATATGGCAGATTCAAAGTAAGAAGTCTTACCATATGCTGGAGGATTGGCAATGATGGCATCTGCCTTAAAAGGGATGCCTGAATCAATATCAGGTTCCTTGCAGGCAGGTAGCAATGAGTATATAATTTCTTTTATTTGATTTCGTTGAACGGATATCTCAGAAGGCCCTGATGGCAAGAAGCCTTTATTTTTTACCATGTCTGCTCATTAAAGCCAAAAAAACCAATGAAAGTTACTGAAGGAGCTTATAATCTGAATTTGAAAAAATCCAATAAAGCATAAACTATAGTAAATCAGACTCGCATATCAACAAAGTTATTTTTCGGACAATTATAGTCTCAAATATATTTTAAGAAATTCTTAACAGAGGCTTGTGCTCAAAGCAACTTACTGGGGCTAGAAATCTGTCTAGTTAAAAAAAGAAAAAGAAAAAAGATATTTCAGATAAATCCCCAAGATTCTTCAGTCAAACTCTTGCAACAAAAAAATTGTCTGCACTCTTTCATAACATATACAGAAATGAATGCAAAAACAAAAGCATGCATTATCTGTTGTCAGTGATACTGGGTTACTACTATTGTTTTAGTATAACTTAAACTTTTTTGTCCATGCTGATTAATTCACAAGTAGAACTCTACAACTTCGGCAAAAGATTACACAAATTTCGATTTGTTATAGTGAATCAGCAATGCATATTTGCCCCAAAAGTACCATTGACAGGCTGCAACGTGATTAATGCAAACCATTTTGCAAGAATTCTATCGATGACATAAGAAATACGGAACCATTTCAAAAGACTAAAACATAAAGATTAGAGAGAGTGAGAGAGGACCAATAAATTTTAAAAGAAAGTGGCATTTCTTGATACATACAACCAGCAAGAATTTTAGGATCTCCACCCAAAGGAAAAAACTCCAACCCAGCTGTCTCGACAAATTCTTTGAAATTTGAATGAGTTGCTAGTCTAACACGATGGCCATAATCCTGCACAAAAAGTGCTTGTTAATGAACCAATATTTGCAAACGAAAAGTCCTAAAAAAATATTCTGCAACAATTCAGCCTTATATATACAAAATCTTTCATTGTAAATAATCATGGTGTTAGCAAAGAAAATGTAACTTCAGATTCTCTTGTTTACATAACAAAACAAGAAGCAAGCTTTTTCTACAACTAATACTTAAGAAAGCACACATCGAGGCACTGTAAATAAGTAAGACAATTAGAAAGGTAAGCCAAAAATGATGAGGGTGACAAACTGCAGCAACAGAGTGGTCAACGGTGAAATTGTACCATCCTTCATATTTTATTCAAAGCTTCTGCCGAACAAATAGCAAACATCTTACACGTGATTAAATTTGAAGTTCAAACATTCAAACACATGTTCATGGATAGAGGTCATAATGAAAAGCTGAAAATAGAAAATAAGCATCACAACTAACCTGTAGACGTTTACCAATTGCAATAAACGGTTGCACATCTCCTCGTGTGCCAACAATAAGCATTACTATTTGCAGTGGTGGTATATATTTAAGGCCCGTTGCATCAAGAGGCTCATCATCAACTACTGTATTATATACATCATCAGATCCAACACCAGGAGCTTGGGGTTCTACATCCCCTGGAACCTCAAATTCTACAGTTCCATCATGTTTGACACTAGCTATTCTTTTCAACAATTTACGCTGCATAGTTTTAAGAAATCAAATAAAAACACTAAGCAAAGCTCCATCATCTTCAACAACCTAAACACCGCAGTTTTAGGAAATAAAAACCTAAACCAACAAGGAAAAACAAATCACTCTTCAAAAATTTAAGTTATAAGGAAGAAATTTAACTAAAATTAGGAAAATGAAGAGTACCAGTAAAGTTCGAATCCGGTGCCTCAAAGCTTGTTAAATACACTAGCGATATTTAGAATATTCATCGTAATTAGGAAAATGAAGAGCTCAAGCAGAGTCAAGATCAATACCTTCTGCCGAACAGGAATCTTGTCATTGAAAATTTGCGCAGCCTCCTCAGGAAGTATATTTTGAAGTCTTTGCCCCTTCGTTTTGGTTTTGGATCTTTCTAGCTTGGAGAGCTGACTCGGAGTTGGTTCCGTCGTAGTGTCGCCCCCTCTGATTCCTAACAAAGAAATCTATAAGCTCATAAAACCAACAGCTTTTTTCACACCATGTTCAACAATGTTAACGGAATCAGAAACGAACACAGTTAAAACAAACCGATTTAAACTCGGATTACCGTTACTAACTGAAGCAACACCAGCTGCCTCTCTGCTCTCCGATTCATCACCAACGCCGATTTCGCCTTCGATTCTCACAGACGTAAAGGAAGAAGAAGAAGACGAGCTCCATCGCCGTGACTCCGCCATCGCGGCAACAGACTCCAGCGAGCTCTGCTTGTTCTGATCCAGATCTGACGGTAGTTTCTAACGTGAGAGTTCAGTGCGAGAGAGAGTGTTTGGATTCCGAGAAAAAAGCACGTTAGGAGGGAATTTTTTTTATTTTCTTTTTCTTTTGAGCGGTAAGGAATCCTAGAATGCTCGAGGAGGGAAGGAGAGAGTGGAGTGGGTGATGTGTCGAGGAGAGGTTAGGGGGTGACACGTATGCATTTTTACCTGCCAGCATGCTTGTCAATTACGATTTTTTCTGTTGGAAAGAGGGGATGACGTGGAATGGTATACGATTCTGTTATACTTATTTGTCTTTACTTGCTTATGTTTTTGCTGGAGTTTCACGGGAACTTAGCGAGAAAAAAAAACCTAAAAAATATTTATGAATCTAGGATATTTAGCTATTATTTGGTATTGTATTTTAAACGGGGTTTGGAAAAATTTTTAAAAAAACAAATTATTTTTTATATATTTTTTGATTTTTTTAATATACTGGTATTAAAAAAAATTAAAAATAAAAAAATATTATTTTAAAGTATTTCTGAACGAAAAGCATTTAAAAAAATAATCATTATCTCACTCTCAAACATTCTATTAATCAAGTTGTGGATAACATTTGAGACTTGTGTGTATAACATTTGTGAGTCAATAAAGAATCATAATCAGAGACTAGTTTCTTCTATCATTTACTTCTTATTTAAAAAACCACAATTCAAATAATTAATTTTTTAATCTCAAACATAATTTATATAAATAACACATAGCATCTTCAATCATAATTAATAAAATTACATCGACCATTAATATAACATAATATTTTATTAAAAAGTAGTTAACTATATATCTATTTATAATTCTCATAACATGTTATTATATCTAATAATCGCCACAACTCATGAAAGGGCCTGAAGCACTCGTGGAGGGGTCTAAAGCACCACCACAAATCATCCAACTCGAAAATGGGTTTGTAACATTCATGTAGGGATAAGGAGGATCAATATCACCCAAGCTCATGGACGGACCCGGGACACATAAAAATACTTGCACCACCACCCCAACTAGTCTAACTCGAAGACATGTGTGTGTAGGTGTCAACACTAATATCACCCTGGCTCATGGACGGTCCTGATATGCTTGTGGACTGGCCACCATCACCAACACTCTCACAATAAGCAATCTCATCTTATGTTAATATCGCTTCAAGTTGGTCAGCCTCCTCGACCTCTTAAAGTCAACTACAATATAAATTGAGCATAGTATTGGCCACAATACGTTTCATCTTATCGACGTCTTCATGAATAGTCGTTATTGCTTTTTGAGCTCCTCGTACTAAGTAATGAATCTATATACATGCATTAAAAAGTAAATAGTACTCATTATATACAATAACATTAAAAATATTCAATAAATGTTGTATGTAAAATAATATTGCATATCAATCAATTATGTCTCAAATATCGGGGGACATAATACATCATATTGTATGGATGCCTCAAGAAACGTGACTAGATAGGTGTAATAAAATGACATGTAATGGTCAGATACCATCTCATGTAGGTATCTATATCAATCATCGAATGTCGCTCATAAAGAACATAATTTTTCATAGCATCCCAAAGATTTAAGTAAGATGCATGAAACCAATTCCCCTCACGGTTATACTAACAACTAATATTATGCAGCTTGTCACCAGTATCAACATGATCTGGTATATCTTGAGATAGTACAAATTGTCGTATTATCCAATCTAAGTAATGCGTCAGCCACAATACGTTTCATCTTATCGACGTCTTCATGAATAGTCGTTGTTGCTTTTTGAGCTCCTCGTACTAAGTAATAAATCTATATACATATATTAAAAAGTAAATAGTACTCATTATAAATAATAACATTAAAAATATTTAATAAATGTTGTATGTAAAACAATATTGCATATCAATCAATTATGTCTCAAATATCGGGGGACATAATACATCAGATTGTATGAAACCAATTCCCCTCACGCTTACACTAACAACTAATATTATGCATCTTGTCACCAGTATCAACATAATCTGGTATATCCTGAGATAGTACAAACTGCCGTATTATCCAATCTAAGTAATGCATCTCAACAATGTCGAAGTAGTGCAACGGGACCTGTGCTAGCCAAAGGTCAGATCCCTTACAGCATATAGGTGAAGTTTAAAGTATCAAGTCTTCTTTACATGACATCCATGTAACCTATCAGAACATATGAAAGAGACATATTAGATAATAAGTTGAAACTAAATAATTGACGTTCAAATAACAAAAAAATATATAATACATTTATAACTCATACCTAATGTGGTTTTCGCGCATCCAACTCATCCTGGTAGAACTTGTAGACATGAGGGTATTTACCAATAAATGTCTAGCCCTACACCATCTGACATTATAAGCCATAAAATTAGTATAAACCTGTTGATTAAAGTTTATTTTATTTTATTATTACATAGAACCAATGAATGGTGGCCTCTGAGTGACAATATCTAACATATTATTACCCCAACTCTCTAGACATCTAATATGAATATGCTCTCATGACTAGAGCTATATTAATAAATATTGACAATTTTAAGTTGGTATTTAAAATCTCATAAATTTTAACAATCAAAGAATTTTAAATAATCATACCTAGAGAAATAGTAGACACTTCTAGATATGTTTTACATAGTTGTCGGTATAGTTATGCAAGCATGACCCACCAACTATAATTGAAAATGGCCTAGAAGTCCTCAAGCAGTGTCAGAAAGAACAGTGGTATTGCATTACCTGCATTACTCATTAAAATAAGATCTTTAAACATATGTAATATGATGTCTGATCATACATAACCAACTAGTCTTCCGTCGCATCTGTTGGGGGGTCTTAAAATTTATGTTCAACCATGTTAATTCGATGTAATTACCTATATAAGCATTGGCTGGAGGCACCCCTCCTAATAGACGATCATGTAAAGCATTTCTATCAACTGACCATCCATATCCTATCATAAGAGCTCCATATATTAGAAGGCTAGTCAATATGGTTACATCCTGCAGTGTAGTTGTCATCTCACCACCACGTAGATGGAAGGTATGTGTTTCGTGCCTCCACCACTCAACCAAAATTGCAATTAATATGTGGTCAAGATGTATGCCACATAACTAACAGATCTCACAAAAAATTGCCTCGTTAACAAATGGATGAACGTGCTCATGCAACTCTGTTAATGTATACTATCAGGGTGTTACAAGATCACCGTACTGAAAGGCAAGCAATTTAGTTATTTAAACAATTAAATTAGTTAAAATTTAGTTAATTCAAATAATTATTTATAAATATTATTAATCTAGAGATCGAACCTCTTTGCTCTAAATATCATTGGAACGATGTTGATCCTGCATATATAGAACCGACCATCATTAGGACCTGTCTCAACAACAAGGTGGTCATATTTGTCTGCATTCCTAGAAGCAATAAAACCTTCTCTAGTCAAAATCATGCCTCTTTCGAGATATTGTATCAAAAAATTATTAGCCATTATAATAAAATTGAACATCTATATAGTTGAATTAAAAGCAATAATTGATGTTTACATAATTTTGAACAAATACAACAATTAACATATGTTGTTTAGTTTCAAGTTTTCCTATTATGACCTCTTTAACTGTATATACCATATTTATCCAGTGAGTGCCTCTTTCTAGCATCCATCTCATTATGTAGATGAACGGATTTTCTTTGACCTTTATCCGCTTACCATCTAGTTGGACATTCATTTACATTTGGACCAGTATATGCAGGTCACAATGGCGTATTAAACAATGGTTGAAAATGAGGACTATATGCATTTTTATACTACAAGTTGGAGTAGTAATCATCAATAAATTTCATATAATCCATGTTTTAAGAGCAAGAGGTGACATGTTTTGATCAACAAGCTCAACTAACTGAGCATCCCCATCTTTCCCATAATTTTTATCTTCCTCTTTAACCTTAACTCTATCAATATGATGGTCATTTTCGTCATCACTTGGTTCGGATTCTTCATGGCAATATGGAGTAAATGTCATACCTAAATTGATGCGAACCTCATGATCATATGGTCATGCAACCTACAATCAAGATTGAGATTTGATTCTAGAAAGCTGAAATAGGTCTGATAGGAGTGTGACACAATGAAAACCTACCTCAAGGCAACAACATTATTGGAATGAATTAGAATGACACCACAAAGCTAGATAATCTTCGATAAGTCAGATTCAGTTCGTTCAAGAACTGAAGAATGCAAGAATCACTCTCACATGTTAAAACTAAAAAATTCAGAAGTAATATCATCAATTACTGCTAAAATTTTGGTTACATGTGTTTAAATAGTTCTTAAAAATTAACCATAATGGATCTATCCTTGTGGGCTGAACTGACCTACATTCAAAACTGACCCAAAAACTCTAAACTAAAAAGTCATATCCTGATCCAAACAACCTTTAGATCCTAACTGAAAATAAAGTATTAATTAAGCCCAAACAAGCCTTGGGCTGTAACAACAAAAATAAAAATAAAGCTCATAATATTAAATCCATGTTCTGTCATGAGAAGAAAAGAAAAAAATAAAATATTACAGAATTGATTCAAGGCTTATTTATAGCCTACCATGCAACTTATTAATCTTAGAAATAAAAGGAAAAAGTAGCCACTCATGTTGTTTCCAAGTTGTAGTAGGATTCTTTTATTTTCTTTGTTATCCTCACCTCATGGCCCAAATAAGGTTGGATTGGGCCGCTCTTGCACATGGATAAGATGTACTAAGGATTCATCTTGATACTCTAATGGACCCTTCAAATCTAACTTGGTCGAAACTTTCAAAACCAATGCATTCAATGCCTCTTTCAATGCCTTTGACTTGGACCGAGTTATTGGACCATTTGGAACATGTAATGGGTCCTTGTTGGTGTTTCTGAGTTGGTCCATATCATCCCCTCTCTCCTCGAAATGATTTGATCTCGAATCAAAACTTGTGTCAAACAAAGTAAGATCAACAACATTAAAGGTAACACTAACATTATACTCACCTGGAAGATCAATTTTGTATGCGTTATTATTGATCCTCTCTAAAACCTGAAATGGACCATCACCATGAGATTGTAATTTTGATTTTCTTTGGTTAGGAAATCGTTCCTTATGCATGTGCACCCAAACCCAATCACTGGGTTGGAAAATAACCTATTTACACCCTTATTTGCTTTAGAAGCGTTCAATCTGTTCTTTTTCTCTATTTGCAGTCGAACTTTATCATGGAGTTGTCTTACCAACTTTGCATTCTTTTCACCATCTAAACTTACCCTTTCTTCAAAGGTAAATGAATTAAATCCATAGGAGTTAATGGATTAAACCCATAAACAATTTTAAAAGGAGAAAAGCCACTGGTTGAATGCAAGGTTGTTAAAATCGCGATTTTAACACGGCACGGAAAGTACTAAATAAACTCGGATCGTAAAATCATAAGGAATTTTAAAATATATATAAAAAAATTCATGCTTTAAATAAAAATTCATAGCACCTTAAAATACATGCTTCAAATAAAAATCCATACATAGTTCAAGCACCTTAAAATACATGGTTCGAATAAAAATTCATACATAATTTAAATAACTTTTAATTAGCTAATAATTAACAAATTTAAAACAAATAATTTGCTGGTGTGTCATGTAAGCTAAAACCAGCTTCATTGCCTTAATCTTCCTCATTATTCCTCAGACATTCATCAATATCATTAGCATCAAGAGGATTATTAGTGTCACTACTAGTACCAACACCAATATTATGAGCATTAGTGCTGCTACTAGTACCAACACCAATATCATCAATTTGAATCTCCAAATCATCTTCAGTACCATGACTCTCCATTTCAGCATCATTAGGAATTTCTTTTTCATCACTTTCATCTTCATTACCATTTTATCTTCATGTTGCACTATCAATAGCACCAAGCAAATCAATGTTTGAATGTTTTTCTTTCTCGGTTATCCGATCATCATCAGATGAAAGATCATCTTCTACATCAAAATCATCAGCTTGCTTTTTGACTTGATTATTATTCAATTTCAGATTGCACATTACAAATACCAAGTCATTCATTTTTCTCTGTTGCAAACAATTTCTTCGTTCTGTATGAACCTAAATAAACAATTCAAATTGATAAGATTTTTATCAAATATTTCAACATTTAAAATAAAAAAATAAAAAAACTTACCATTTCAAATGCACTCTAGTTACGCTTACATCCAGATGAAGTACAAATCAAGCTTAGAACTCGGATTGCAAACCTTTGTAATTCTGGGCATTCATCCCCATAAGAATCCCACCATTGAGCTGGAGTTTTTTTTTTTTTTTATCTCTAGCTGTCTTGGCAGCCTCAATGCCAAACAACCCTTTTGCATTATTGAATGATTCAAGTTGCAAGTCAATTTTGCACCTTTCACTTACATTAGGCACCATCATTTCTAAGCATTGATTTAATCCAATTTTAATGTTGGCATTAACCTTAAAATTGGGATTATAATGATAATGAGGATTCAAATAATAAGCTGCTGCATGTAAGGGTCTGTGGAGTTGAAGTTCCCATCTTGCATCAACAATATTCCATATAGGTATATAACTATATAAAAAAAATAATAAAAATATCATTACTTTATATATGACATTCATATTAATAAATGACAACATTTGAAAAAATTCACTTGTATCTTCTCTTTTGCTTTATCCATTGCTTTATATATAAAACTCATAGCTGGTTTCTCATCAGAATCAACCAATCGAAGAACTTTAATTAGAGGAAACGCTGCCTTAATACATATAGTAACATCATGCCAAAACCTGTTGTCCAAAACACAATTTTGAATTCGTTTCCCTTCTTTTATTCTTGCAAACCTATATGAACTCCACTGTTTGGAAGTAAACATGGTCATCAACTGCATTTTATGATCATTCAAACATCCCAGAGTCAAATATGCAGTAGCAAACCGAGTGGCAGCAGGCCTAATCAAATTCCTTCCTTTCGTAAAATGCCTTAGCATGGAAATAAAAATAGTTCTTGAATAAATATATGAGGTGATTCTCCTCCCCTTAGCAATAGTTACTTGATGAACCTCTAACTTCTTCTCAAAATCCTCTAATATCAAGTCAATACAATGGGCAGCACATAGTGTCCAAAACAAACTATTTCTTTTTTCCATCAATAATTGTCCCGCTGCCTTATAATTTGCAGCATTATCGGTGACTACTTGGACAATATTTTCCTCCCCAATCCTCTCCACAATGGCATCTAACATCTCAAATACCTTATCAGCAGTCTTGGACATATTAGAAGTATCCACCGATGACAAAAAAACCGTCTATTTAGGACTATTAACCAAAAAGTTACAAATACAACGTCTTTTTTTATCTGTCCATCCTTCAAACATTATTGAACAACCGGTTTTTTTTTCCATTCTAGCTTGTACTCCTCAAGCAAATTCATCGTTTGATCCACTTCTTGCTTCAAATACTTCTCTCTAATATCATAGTATGATGGAGGCATGAAACCTGGCCCATGCTTTGCAACCAATTTAAGTGCCTTAAGAAACTTATGGTTTTTTACACAATTAAATGGAATTGCACTAGTGTAAAAAAACCTTGCAATTTGTCGATATGCTTCTTCTCTAATATCCTTTTTAGCAATTGATTTAAGGTTGTTTGTGTACTTCCACTCCCACTAGCTACTCTCTTTCATCATCATCATCATCATTTACACTATATTGAAGAGCCTTTCTTTTCTTTTCAGTTGCTTCTAGATTTTTCACCAAAAGACCTAAAATCATCTGCTTAATATTTTCTGGTACTTGCTGACATGGCTCAACATCCTTACGAGTGCAAGCCAAATGCTGTTTAAAAAGAAAAATACCTCCACTAATAATTTTTTGACAATACTTGCACTGAAATTTTATAGAATTCTTATCAATATCTATCCCATGTTGCCATCCCACATCAAGCCTATTACCAGAAGAATTTTTTCTAGATGCCATAAGTTCAACAATTCAAGAATCAATTCAAATTAGCCCTGTAATCAATCCAAACATTTTATAACAGGTTACAAACTTGATTTTAGTACACACTACAAAAAAATAACAGCTAACAACCCATCTTCTATATTATTATCCATGACAGGTTATAAACTTACAAGTTACAACCTTTACAACTCAGAAAAGGCAGCATAAAAACAGTCACACAGCACTCAAAATTACAACTTACAACCCAAATCCATTTATCACAAGTTACAATCTAAATCATGGTTAAATTACAATAAATTCATTCATCACAAATTCACAATTCACAACTCAGCAGCAGCAACATTCTAAATTACAATAAAATCCATTCATCACAATTCACAACTCAGCAGCAGCAGCAACATTCAATAGACAAACTGATAGAGTCTATTCATCACAATTCACAACTCAGCATCCAAATCCAGTGTAAGAAAAAACAGAGTCACACACACGCACGATTAAATTTAAATCTAAAATTCGCAAGCAAACTCTCAATAATAGACAGACTGACAGAGTCACATAAACTTTGAATCAAAATATTAATCTTTAACATCATTAAACTGTAAAGAAATGGACATGGTAAGAAACTAAGAAGCTTACCTCTGTTCTGAGCAGTGAGCACCGAGGCTGAACAGATGCAGATCAATATTGCGGTCAAAGTTGGAGCCTGCGAATCCAATCAAACTAATATTAATATCAGAGTAAGAAACGGACAGGGAAAAAGAAGCACCCCTGGCACTGGTAATTATCGACAGAGAAGAGAAAACCAGTGAATTTTGGCAGGAGATAAAACAAGATAAACATAGTAATTTACCTGGTGAAGACTGGAGAGACGCCATTGTTGTTGTGTGGACTCTAGTTCTCACGGTGGTTGCTGAAAAGGACAATGTCGGTCGTCGATGATGGAAAAATAAAAAAGATGAGGGGCGAGGGCTGTTGTGGAGGTGGATGGTGGTTGATTGTTGGCTGAGAGAAAGAGATTAAGAGACTGAGTCACTGAGGAATCCTCAGTGAGGATTTTGAATTTTGGGTTTCAATTTAGGGATTTCTGAACGTGAACAATGAATTTGAAGAGAAGAGAGAAGACTGATTGATTCGGTGAATAATGATTTGCATTTGATCTGGTAAAGCCAATAGGCGGTTGACACCTGGCAGCTGAATTGTATTGTAATTTCCTGCGGGTAAACTCGTTTAATCGGAGGTGAAATCGTGATTTTACGCGATTTCACCCGATTTTAATGATTTTACCCGATTTTACCCGATTCCGAGTTTCGTAAATGATTTAGCACGTAAAGCCTATATTAACTTGTAAAAACGTATTATTTTATGAGTTGAATCGTGATTTTAACAACCTTGGTTGAATGCACAGTTCTATTATAAGCAAACTGAACAAAAGGCAAACATTCTTCCTAACTTTTCAGATTCTTGTGAATAACAACACGCAAAAGTTGGAATAAAGTTATATTCACTACTTTAGTTTGTCTATTTGTTTGAGGATGACATATTGTCGAAAATAAAAGTTTAGTTCCCAACTTTCCCCATAAAGTCTTCCAAAAGTAGCTAAGAAACTTAACATTGCAATCTGACACTATACTCCTAGGAATGCCATGCAAATGTACAATCTTCCTAAAAAACAAGTCTGCGATATGAGATGCATCATCTGTTTTATGGCATGCAATGAAATGCATCATTTTAGAAAACCTATCAACCACAACAAAAATATAATCTATACCTTTCTTTGACCTAGGTAAACCTAAAACAAAGTCCATAGAAATATCTACCCAAGGTTCAGTAGGCACAAACAATGGTGTATACAGTCCATGCAATTGTACTCTAGATTTTGCCTTTCTACAAGTAATGCATTATTCACAGATTCGTTGCACATCCCTTTTCATCTTTAGCTAATAGAAATGCTCATGCAATATATCCAAGGTTTTCGTAACCCCAAAGTGACTCATTAAACCACCCTCATGTGCTTCACGAACAAGCAATATACAGCCTTCATTGATTTCTTATTCGTTTCATTCAAGACCAGAACCAGCATTTCTTGATGTTGCTGCCATTGCAGCTGATAGAATTCTGCTTCTAGACTCTTATTTCACTGTTGTCATTTTTCATGGGGCAACAATTGCTCAATGGCGGAAAGCTGGATATTATAATCAACCTGAACATCAGGTACTCTGTTCTGTTAAGATGACATGATATGAGCCATATGAAAAAAAAACATGTCTTTTAATTTATAGGCTGCCTCCATTCCTGAAACTGACATATAATCAAGGACATTTTTAATAGTGAGAGATTCTAAATCTTGACTTAATTAACATGGTTGCTAACTTCAGAAAATGAACTTCACTCCCATGACATCAACATGGTGATCACTATTTTAACCAATTCATTGTGATATAGTTAGTATACACTTGCTTGGTCTCCCAAAGCATACAAAGTGACATCAATGTTTAGTAGCTGTTTCTTGTTTTCTTTTTTTCTTATTTATTGCAGTTCTATCTCATTATATCACATCGTGTTCTGAGCTTAGTTTTTTAGTCTTAGCTCTATGTTAGAGGTGCAAAGAATCACCATTAAGTTATAAAAATTGTCCTTGATGACAAATCATGTTAATATACAATCAGGGGCGGAGGTATGTTAAGGAGTAGGGTGGGCTTTAGCCCAGGTCAAGATTTTATCAATATTTTTTGACTAGTTTTATGTAAAAAGAAATTTGTAATTTTGGATTGAGTTATCAAAAAATTCTGAAAATTTGCGTGAAGCCTTTCAATATGATGCTTTAGCTTGGGTTAAAATTTCAGAATTTTTTGAGAAATTCAGAAATTTGATGAAAAATCACAATTTGACCAGTTTTACGTTATTGGACATAATTTTCAATCCGACTATCAGATTGAGCTGAAATTTTACGAGGGATCTTAAAATATATTGAATAAAATCTGGTTAAAATTTTAGAATGAACGAATCTTGGTAGTGCTAATGAAAAAAAATGTTAAATAAAAGCAAAATGACTCATTAAGAGTAAAATGGTTATTTGCCATTAAAAAATAAAGCAAATCAGCTCTTCCTTCCTTTAATATGTTGCCGACTGGGTAGAAGCAGAATAAGAAAAGAAAGAAAAGAAAATGTTAGAGAGAAATAGAGAAAAGAGAAAAAAAAAATCCAAGAAAAAAATAAAAAAAGTGAGAGAATAACTTTATAAGCTTACAAAATCCAACTTATAAAACACTAATATAAGAAAGAATCAAGTGAAGGAAGGAGGAATTCAGAAAGGAAAAAAATTTAAATACTTTATTTTCCAGTTGACATGGGATTGTTATTTTATCTCAGTTGAGGGGTTATTACAATATCGATTCAGATTCGATTATAGATGAATTATATTTCATAAAATATCGAAAGATGTAACTTTAATGATGAGTTTATTTTTATTTTCACTTTAATTTTATATACTTTCAAATTTATTTTTTAATATTTTAGATAGTGTATTTGAATTAAAATTTTACTATTAACTTTAAAATTTTATGTATATAAATTAATAATTAATCCTAAAAAATATTTATATATTTATTTAATAGTCAGGGCAGAAAAAATTCCTTACTCCACGTTGTACACAATCCAACAAGTAGGTGGCATCAGATATTACTCTCAGATTATATGACAATATATACTCCCATAAAATATCTTCAGATATTTTTTTTCCCGGTCAGTGGTTGCATTATGGTTTACGGTGAAAGAGGCGCATGGTTCTGGAACCTAGTGGCAGCGGTGATGCTGCCTTCATCATCTCTCTTTTGCTGCCCCGCTTCCTCTTTTTATGATTTCATTTTTGTCCTTGCAGGCATTTGCCCAGCTGCTGCAAGCTCCTCGTGGTGACGCAGATGAAATAATCAA
>Ga0325401_1002942_pt1 | contig 15375 bp, 17 predicted proteins | sample PopdelMetagenome_FD_205666 | JGI IMG/M metagenome (GOLD analysis project Ga0325401, IMG submission 205666) | Populus deltoides microbial communities from Bellville, Georgia, United States - Xylem-PdKOR-R2 | ecosystem: Host-associated > Plants > Phyllosphere > Stem > Wood/Secondary xylem | place...
GCAGGCGCGAGAGCTTCTCGGTGCGACCGCGCAGCGGGCTGGGCGCCGCGGTCGGCGCCGCACCCTGCGAGGACGAGGAGGACGACGGGGCAGCGGCCTGCTGCGGCGCGGGGGCCGCGGCGGCGGGGGCCTGCTGCTCGGCGGCGGCGAGCACGTCCTGCTTGCGGATGCGCCCACCCACCCCGGTGCCCGACAGCGAGCCGAGGTCGACCCCGTGCTCGGCGGCCAGACGACGCACCAGCGGCGTGACGTACGCGCCGCCGCCGTCGCCGGTGGGGGCACCGGAGGCGGCGGGCTGTGCGGCGGGCTGGGCCGGTGCCTGCGGCGCGACCTGGGGGGCCGGCTGCGAGGTGGGCGAGCCCGCGGGCAGCGACCCGCTGGAGCCGTAGTCGCCGCCGGGGGTGGCGTTGTCGGTCTCGGCCTCGACCGGGGTCGGCTGGGCCTGCTCCTGCGCCGGCTCCTCCTTCGGCGCCGGCGCCGGGGCCGACGCGGGCGCCGGCTCGGCGGCGGGGGCCGAGCTGCCACCCGAGCTGCTGCCCGAGCCACCGCCGATGACGGCCAGCTGCGCGCCGACGTCGACGGTCTCGTCCTCACCCACCAGGATCTTGGTCAGCGTGCCCGCCGCGGGGGAGGGGATCTCGGTGTCGACCTTGTCGGTGGACACCTCGAGCAGGGGTTCGTCGACCTCGACGGTGTCGCCCTCGGCCTTGAGCCAGCGGGTGACGGTGCCCTCGGTGACGCTCTCGCCCAGGGCCGGCATGGTGACGGCGGTGCCCTCGCCGGAGCCGGAGTCCTGACCGCCCGAAGGGGCGGCGGCGGGCTGCTCGGGGGCGGCCTCGGGCTCGGCAGCCGGCTCGGGGGCCTGCTCCTGCGCGGGGGCCTCGGCCTGGGCGGGCTCCTCGGCCGGGGCCGCGGAGCCACCGCCCTCGCCCTCGCCGCCGATGACGGCGAGCTCGGCTCCGACCTCGACGGTCTCGTCCTCGGCGACCACGATCTTGGTCAGCACGCCGGCGGCGGGCGAGGGGATCTCCGTGTCGACCTTGTCGGTGGAGACCTCCAGCAAGGGCTCGTCGACCTCGACGGTGTCGCCCTCGGCCTTGAGCCAGCGGGTGACGGTGCCCTCGGTGACGCTCTCGCCCAGGGCGGGCATGGTGACGGACGTCGGCATCGAGTGCAGTTCTCCTCAGGTCAGGGGTGGTGGGGGATCAGCTGTGGGAGTGCAGGGGCTTGCCGGCCAGGGCCATGTGCGCCTCGCCCATGGCCTCGCTCTGCGTGGGGTGCGGGTGGATCAGGGAGGCGACCTCGTCGGGCAGCGCCTCCCAGTTGTAGATGAGCTGGGCCTCGGCCACGAGCTCGCCGACCCGGCTGCCGACCATGTGGACGCCGACCACGGCGCCGTCCTTGGCCCGCACCAGCTTGACCGCACCGGAGGTCTTGAGGATCTGGCTCTTGCCGTTGCCGCCGAGGTCGTAGACGACCACCTCGACCTCGCCGAACTTCTCCTTGGCCTGGGCCTCGGTGAGGCCGACGGAGGCGACCTCGGGCTCGGAGTAGGTGACGCGGGGGACGCCGGCGTAGTCGATCGGGACGACCGGGAGGCCGGCCAGCCGCTCGGCGACGAGGATGCCCTCGCCGAAGCCCACGTGGGCCAGCTGCAGGGTGGGCACCAGGTCGCCGACGGCCGAGATGGTGGGCACGTTGGTCTGCATGTACTCGTCGACCAGGACGAAGCCGCGCTCCATGGTGAGGCCAGCCTCCTCGTAGCCCAGGCCGGCGCTGACCGGGCCGCGGCCGACGGCGACGAGCACGATCTCGGCGGAGTAGGACTTGCCGTTCTCCAGGTCGACGGTCACGCCGTCCTCGCCCGGGGTCACCTTGGCGACCCGGCTGCCCAGGGAGAAGTCGATCTTGCGGCGGCGGTAGGCGCGCTCGAGCAGCTTGGAGGAGGACTCGTCCTCCAGCGGGACCAGGTGCGGCAGGCCCTCGATGATGGTGACGTCGGCGCCGAAGGACTTCCAGACGCTGGCGAACTCGCAGCCGATGACGCCGCCGCCGAGGATGATCACCGAGCTGGGCACGCGCTCGAGCTCGAGCGCCTGGTCGCTGGTGATGACCGTGGTGCCGTTGATGTCGATGCCGGGCAGGCTGCGGGCGTAGGACCCGGTGGCCAGCAGCACGTGCTTGCCCTCGTAGGTCGTGTCGCCGACCGCGACGGCGGTGGGGGAGACGAGCTTGCCCTCGCCCTCGACGTAGGTGATCTTGCGGCTCTTGATGAGGCCCTGCAGACCCTTGTAGAGCTTGGCGGTGACGCCGCCCTTGTAGTCGTTGACCCCGGCCATGTCGATGCCGGCCAGCGAGGTCTTGACGCCGAACTGCTCGCCCTCGCGGGCGGAGTCGGCGACCTCGGCGGCGTGCAGCAGCGCCTTGGTCGGGATGCACCCGCGGTGCAGGCAGGTGCCGCCGACCTTGTCCTTCTCGATCAGCACCACCGACAGCCCGAGCTCCGCGCCGCGCAGCGCAGCGGCGTACCCGCCCGAACCACCCCCCAGGATGACGAGGTCGGCGGTCTGGGCGGGTGCGCTCACAGGTTCTCCTCGGTGCGGGGCGGCTCGGTCGGCGGGCAGGTCGTGCCCGCCGGACCTCGTGCGGTGCTGTGCGTGGGCCCCATCCTGCCACCTGCGGGGAACGCGCACCCGACCTGCTCCGTTGGCCCGGCAGGTGCCGTGTCCGGCACCCCCGCGGCGGGCTCCCGGCCCGCCCGCGGAGCCCGGGAGGAGTACGTGGTGGGTCTGTTCGACAAGCTGCGCGGACGACGTCCGGCCAGTGGCCAGGGTGCCCGCGGGGACCGGCGCGGCACGCTGGACCGTCCCTCGGCGCGCGCCGACCTCGGCCACCTCGAGCAGTTCGTGGCCACCCGTCGTGGGGTCGAGGGGTACGTCGAGCCGCGCACCGCGGTGACCGAGTCGACGATCGTGCTGGTCGCCGCCGACGGAGAGTGGACCCGCCGGCGCATCGACGGACCGGACACCGCCCGCAAGCTCTCGCGCGAACTGGCCATCCCCGTCTACGACGCCCAGGTGACCGGCTACCCCCAGCGCATGCGCGACTGGACGCACCGCACGAAGCAGCAGGGCCGGGGCTGAGGCACCCGGCCCTGCTGCCGGGTCAGCTGCGGGCCAGCTCCTCGATGGTCGCCAGCAGGGTGCGCACCGGCACGCCGGTCCCGCCCTGCGGGGTGCAGCCCCACGGCTTGCCGGTGTTGTAGGCCGGCCCGGCCACGTCGATGTGCGCCCACGGCAGGCCCTCGGGCACGAACTCGGCCAGGAAGTGGCCCGCCACGAGCATGCCGCCGAGGCGGTCGGGGTTGGCATTGACGAAGTCGGCGGTGGCCGAGTCCAGGCCGCGGCGCAGCTCGGGCGGCAGCGGCATCGCCCACATCGGCTCCCCGGCGCGGGTACCGGCGGCCACGACGGCGTCGCGCAGCTCGTCGGTGCCCATGACGCCGGCCGTGCGGCCACCGAGGGCCACGGTCTGGGCGCCGGTCAGCGTCGAGGTCTCCAGCAGGTAGTCGGGGGAGTCCTCGGCGGCGCGGGCGATGGCGTCGGCCAGCACGACCCGGCCCTCGGCGTCGGTGTTGGTGATCTCGGCGGTCTTGCCGTTGCGGAAGGTGACCACGTCGGCCGGTCGGTAGGCGCTGCCCGAGGGCAGGTTCTCCGCGATCGGCACCGTGGCGGTGACGTCGACGGGCAGGCCGAGCTCGGCGACCAGGCACACGGTGGCGATCACGGCGGCGGCGCCGGCCATGTCGCTCTTCATGTCCTCCATCTTCAGCGCGGGCTTGATGGACAGGCCGCCGCTGTCGAAGGTGATGCCCTTGCCGACCAGCGCGACCGACCGGCGGGCCCGGCGGCCGCGGTAGGTCAGCCGCAGCAGGCGGGGGCCCCGGGTGGACCCGCCGCCCACGGCGAGGATGCCGCCGTAGCCGCCGGTGGCCAGCTGCTCCTCGTCGAGAACCTCGACCGACAGGCCGGCCTTCTTGCCCGCGGCGGCCCCGCGGGCGGCGAGCTCGGCGGGGAAGAGGTCGTTGGGCGGGGTGTTGACCAGGTCGCGGGTGAGCGCGACGGCGTCGGCGACGGCCCGCACGCGGGTGAGCGCGGCCTTCGCGCCCGCGGCGTCCGGCACGACCAGCTCGAACGAGCGGGGCGGGGCGGGTCGGTCTGCGGGCAGGGCCGACTTGTAGGCGGTGAACTCGTAGCTGCCCAGCAGGGCGCCCTCGCCGACGGCGTGCAGCCGCTCGTCGTCCGGGGCGCCGCCGACGGCGGCCAGCAGCGACACGACGGTGGCGCGGCCGGTCAAGGCACGCGCGGCGGCGCCGCTGGCCCGGCGGACGGCGTCGGCGGGGTAGCCGCCGTCGGCCTGCGGAGCACCCAGACCCACCACGGCCACGACCGGGAACGGCCCCTGCCCGAAGGTGGCCAGCCGGGTGACCTCGTCGTCGCCGCCGCGGGCGCCCAGGTCGGCGAGCGCGGCCAGCAGGCGCCCCCCGAGCAGCCGGTCGACGGCGTCGGCCCCCGGCGTGGAGAGGGGGCCGTCGGGCCCCTTCCCGACCCCGACGACGACGGCGTCGGCGGTGAGCTTCTCGAGCGGGCGGTCGGTGGCGGAGATCGTCGGCGGCACCCGCCCACCCTAGAAGAACCGGCCGCACGGCGCCGTCCCCGCGGCGGGGCCCCGGCACTACCGTCCCCGGGTGTGACGACCCCGACCTCGCCGCAGACCGCCCCGCAGACCGCCCCGCAGACCTCCCCGCAGACCTCGCCCCTGCACGAGCGCCACCTCGCCGCCGGCGCGAAGCTCGCCGACTTCGGGGGCTGGTCGATGCCCTTGGAGTACGCCGGGGGAGGGGTGATCGCCGAGCACACCGCCGTCCGTGCGGGCGTGGGGCTGTTCGACGTGTCCCACCTGGGCACCGGGACGGTGCGCGGGCCGGGCGCGGCCGCCCTGGTCGACCGGTGCCTGACCAACGACCTGGGCCGCATCGCGCCCGGGCAGGCGCAGTACACCCTGTGCTGCCGGCCCGACGGCGAGGAGCACGCGGGGGGCGTCGTCGACGACCTCATCGTCTACCTGCACGCCGAGGACGACGTGCTGCTCGTGCCCAACGCGGCCAACGCCGCCGAGGTGCTCGCCCGGCTGGCGGCGGCCGCCCCGGCCGGGGTGACCGTCACCGACCGGCACACCGAGGTCGCCGTGCTGGCCCTGCAGGGCCCGCGGTCGGCAGAGGTGCTGGCCGCGGTGGGGTTGCCGGGTGCACTGGACTACATGGCCTTCTCCGCCACCCAGGGCGGTGGCGACGTCACCGTGTGCCGCACCGGCTACACCGGTGAGCACGGCTATGAGCTGCTGGTCGCCGCCGACCGCGCGGGTGAGCTGTGGGACGCCCTGCTGGCTGCCGGGGAGCCCGAGCAGATCCGCCCGTGCGGCCTGGGCGCGCGCGACACCCTGCGCACCGAGATGGGGTACCCGCTGCACGGCCACGAGCTGTCGGTCGGCATCAGCCCGATGCAGGCCCGCGCGGGCTGGGCGGTCGGCTGGGGCAAGGCCGAGTTCTGGGGTCGCGAGGCCCTCCTCGCCGAGCGGGCCGCCGGGCCGGCCCGCCAGCTGTGGGGCCTGCGGGCACCTGGGCGCGGCATCCCGCGCCCGGGCATGCGGGTGCTCGACGCCGACGGCGCACCGGTCGGGGAGGTCACGAGCGGCACGTTCTCCCCGACGCTGCGCGCCGGCATCGCCCTCACGCTGCTGGACACCGCCGCACGGCCGGCCCCGGGGCTGGAGCTGGCCGTGGACGTGCGGGGGCGCACCTCACCGGTCGAGGTGGTCAAGCCCCCGTTCGTGCCCTCGCACGTGCGCTGAGTCAGGCGCTGGCCTTCTCCTTCTTCCCGGGCTCCGGCGGCTCGGGGAGCTCGTCGGCGACGGTCGCCCGACGATCGCCCATGGGCACCGCGGTGCCCTTGGTGGTGTCGTGCGCGGTCTGGTGCTCGGCCTCGGCGTTGATCTCGGCACCGAGCAGGACCAGGAACACCGTGAGCTGCAGCCACAGCATCAGGACGACGACGCCGGCCACCGCGCCGTAGGTGGCGCCGTAGGAGCTGAAGTTGCTCACGTAGAAGCTGAAGGCGATCGACACGACCACCCACGCCACCGTGACCACGACCGACCCCAGGCTCACCCACCGGAACTTGGGCGCGTCGCGGTCGGGTGCCACCCGGTAGAGGATCGACAGCGCCCCGGCCATGAGCCCGAGCAGGAGCACCCAGCGCACCACCTGGGCCAGGATCGTGCCGACGATCCCCAGCGGCAGCGCGTCGAGCACGACCGGGACGACCGCGACCAGGGTGAGGGTCACCAGCACGAAGACGATGGCGCCGAAGGTCAGCAGCAGGGCCAGGGCGCGCAGCTTGATGGCGTTGCGGGTCTCGACCTCGTCGTAGGCGATGTTGACCGCGGTGATGAGGTTGTTGACCCCGCCCGACGCGGAGAACAGCGCCGCCAGGATCGAGATGACCAGGCTCACGGAGAGGGCGCCGTTGCCGGCCTCGGCGACGGACTTCAGCTGGTCGGTGATGATCGTCAGGACCTCGTCGGGCACCGTGCCCTTGAGCCCGTCGACCTGCTCCTGCACCGTCGCCGGCGAGGCCACCAACCCGTAGAGCGAGATCGCGGCGATGAGCGTCGGGAAGATCGCCAGGAAGCCGAAGAACGCGACGCCGCCGCCGATGATCGGCATGTTGTCGGCCTTGTTCTCGGCCCAGGCGCGCTTGAGGATCTGCTTCCAGCCGCGGGCCGGGATCTGGGTGGGTGCGTCGGCGTCGACGCCGGGGAGCCGGCCGCCCTGCCCCTCCGCCTGGGGCGGCGAGGTCGCCGCCCGCCGCGGGCCGTGCTCCTCGGCCCGCTCCTCGGCCTCCCGCGCGGCGGCCCGCCGTGCGGCCTTCTCCTGCACCCGCTCGCGGATGCGGTCGACCGCGCTGTCGGGGCGCCTGATGCCGTCCACGTCGTGCCCCCTGTCGGTCCCTCGCTCAGTCACCGGGCCACGACCCGGTCAGCTTGGTGAACGCCTGCGCGCCGAAGCGGTCGACGCCCGCCTTGACCACGGCGAAGATCGCGCCCTGGATCGCCGCGGCGAGCAGGACGTGGCCGGTGGTGTACTCGCTCTGCATGGCGCCGGGCGCGTCGTCCTCGTCGGCGATGCGCTTCCAGACGACCTTGAACAGCCGGCCGGAGATCGCGCCGGCGGCGATGCCGGCGACGAGCCCCACCGGTCGGTAGGCGGCCTTCGCCCCGGCGCTCACCGCCGCGACCGCCAGACGACCAGGGCGACGACGGCGGCCACGACCGCCACCACGGCGCCGACGGCCACCGGGGGGTTCTCGCGGTAGGTCTCCACGACCGTGTCCTTGGCCTGGGCCGCGCCCTCCTTGGCGCGCGACCCGACGTCCAGCCGGTGGCTGAGCTCGTCGACGGTGGCCGCGAGCTGGTCGCGGGTGGCCTCGATGTCGGCCTTGATCTCGTCGGGTTCGGTCGGGCCGGAGACGTCGGGCGCACCCGGACCGTGCGCTCCCTCGGGTCGGCTGGTCATCGCGTGGCGCTCCCCTTCACGGTGGCGAGGTCGGTCTTGACGCTCTCGAGCGTGTCGGTCGGCAGCGGCGGCTTCGCGTCCTGCACGTCCTTCTTGCCCAGCAGGGCGAGCACGCCGGCGACCGCGAAGAGCACGACGGCGATGATGATCGCGGACAGGTAGCCGGGCAGCACGTTGGCCAGGCCCAGGATCGCTGCCGTGATCAGGGCGTTGAGGCCGAGCAGGGCGACCAGCCCGGCGCCGCCGAAGAGGCCGGCGCCGACGCCGAGCTTCTTGGCCTTGCCCTTGACCTCGGCCTGGGCCAGGCGGACCTCGTCGCGGACGAGACGGGTGACCAGCTCGGGGAGCTCACCGATCAGTTGACCGGTGGACTGCCGCGCTGGGTCGGGGTGGGCATCGGCGCGGTGCGCGCCGTCGGCCCCGGGGGACTGGCTCATCGGAACTCCTGTGCGCGGGGGATGGTTGCAGCACCCCATGCCCGCGGTCACCGGGCGCCAACCCTGGGTGGTCGACCACTGCGGAACGGGTCCGGCCGCACGACGGCGTGGCTAGGGTGGCCGCCATGACCACGCCCGCGACCGGTTGGACCTGGCGGCTGCACGGCCCCGACGGCGCCGTGCTCGACCCCGCCGACCTCGACGTCGACGTCCCCGTCGAGGAAGCCCAGGCCGAGGCCGAGTCGTGGCTGGGCGAGCACTGGCGCACGCTGCTGGAGCGCGGCGCGGCCAGCGCGACCCTGCTGCGCGGGGACACCGTCGTCTACGGCCCGATGGGGCTCGCCGCGACCTGACGGTGCCCCCGCGCGGTCAGCCCCGGCTGGTCTTGGCCGGGTCGCGCTCGACGACGTCGCCGAGCACCTCGTCGATGCGCGCCAGCACGTCCTCGCCCAGCTCGACCCCGGCGGCGGCCACGTTGTCGTGCACCTGCTCGGGCCGGGTGGCACCGATGATGGCGGCGGCCACGTTGCCGTTCTGCAGCACCCAGGCCAGCGACAGCTGCGCCATCGACAGCCCCAGGTCTTCTGCGATCGGGCGCAGCTGCTGCACCCGGGTCAGGACGTCGTCGGTGAGGTACTGCTTCATCGAGCCGCCCGCACTGGGGTGGCCACCGCGGCTGTCGGCCGGCGGCGCCTGACCGGGCTGGTACTTGCCGGTCAGCACGCCCTGGGCCAGCGGGGACCACACGATCTGCGAGACGCCCTCGGCCTCGGACGTCGGGACGACCTCGGCCTCGATGACCCGCCACAGCATCGAGTACTGCGGCTGGTTGCTGATCAGCTGGATGCCCAGCTCGCGGGCGAGCGCGGCGCCCGCGGCGATCTCCTCGGCCCGCCACTCGGAGACCCCGACGTACAGCACCTTCCCGGCGCGCACGAGGTCGGCGAAGGCGGTCATCGTCTCCTCCAGCGGCACCGTGGAGTCGTACCGGTGCGCCTGGTAGAGGTCGACGTAGTCGGTCTGCAGTCGCTGCAACGAGGCGTGGCAGCTCTCGATCACGTGCTTGCGGCCCAGCCCGCGGTCGTTGGCGCCGGGGCCGGTGGGCCAGTAGACCTTGGTGGCGATCTCGAGGGACTCGCGGCGCTGGCCGGCGAGCGCCCGGCCGAGCACGGACTCGGCCTTCGTGGCGGCGTAGACGTCGGCGGTGTCGAACGTGGTGATGCCGGCGTCGAGGGCGGCGCGCACGCAGGCGTGTGCGGCGTCCTCCTCGACCTGGCTGCCGTGGGTGAGCCAGTTGCCGTAGGCGAGTTCGGTGATGTTCAGGCCGGAGCGGCCCAGTCGGCGTGTCTGCACTCCCCGAACGTAGGCCCGGCGCCGGTGGGCTACACCTCGGCGCCGACGGCCACCTGGGGCTTGGGGAACCGCCAGCGGCGCACCATGGTGGCCCGGCTGATGCCGTACCAGACCAGGCCGCGGGTGCGGGTGGCGTTCGGGAAGCGCTCGGCGACGACCCTCTTGATCCGGCGACCCAGCACGACCGAGTCGCCGATGATGACCAGGAAGAACGCGAACCACAGGTACACGGTGTAGCTCTGCACGGCCGTGTTCGGGATGAAGTAGCCGACGAGGACGAGCGCGGCCACCACGAGGAAGAGGCTGCCGGCGTTGCGGCGGGCGTCGACGACATCGCGCACCAGGCGCTTCTCGGGGCCCCGGTCGCGGGCGGGCAGCGCGCTGTCGTCGCCGCGGGCGGCGGCCTCGCGGGCGCTGCCACGGTTGGCGGCCTGCTGCTCGCGCATGCGCTTGTAGGCCTCCTTCCGCGTGGTCGGCGGCGGCGGCGGCGGACCCTGGCGGCGGCCCTGGGCCTCGCTGCGCTTGGGGGTCGGGCGGCCCTTGCCGACCGTGCTCAGCTGCTGCGCGGTCAGGTCGGTGGCCGGGTCCGGGGTGGTGTCGGCGGAGCGGCGGCCGGGCAGGCTGAACTTCACAGGCGGGGAGTCTACGTGCCCGCCGGGCCGTCCCCGGCGCAGCGGCGAGACCTGCGCAACACCCGCCCCGCACGGTCCGCGCCGTACAGTGGGAAGCAGCTCCGCCACGGCGGTGTTGGTCCGCAGCAGAGCACGCTCCAGAGAGCTGGGTGCGTCGGACCCTCGATGTGGGAGGACAGAACATGACCGTGCAGGACACGCAGACCACCCCCGACGCCGCCACCGGCGTCATCCTGAGCGACCCGGCCGCGGCCAAGGTCAAGGCGCTGCTGGACCAGGAGGGGCGCGACGACCTGCGCCTGCGCATCGCGGTGCAGCCCGGTGGCTGCTCCGGCCTGCGCTACCAGCTCTTCTTCGACGAGCGGTACCTCGACGGCGACCAGACCCACGAGTTCGGTGGCGTCGAGGTCATCGTCGACCGCATGAGCTCCCCGTACCTGGGTGGGGCGACCATCGACTTCGTCGACACGATCGAGAAGCAGGGGTTCACCATCGACAACCCCAACGCGGGCAGCTCCTGCGCCTGCGGCGACAGCTTCAGCTGACGCGCTGACCACGAAGGCCCGGTCCCCCGCGGGGGACCGGGCCTTCGTCGTCCCTAGAGGGTGACGGGGTAGACGGTCTCGGGGACGTCGACCTGGATGCGGCCCTCGACGAAGATGCCGTGCCACACCATGAAGACCAGCACCTCCCACAGCTGGCGCGCGGTGCGCTTGCTCGGCGGGGCGCCGGCGGCGGCCGCGGACCGCAGCCGCTCGAGCAGGCCGAGGACGACGGCGCGGTCCAGCCACTGCTCGGTCTGGCTGCTGGTGACGACGTCGCGGGCCCAGTCGTGCAGGGGCCCGGCGAGGAAGTCCGCCGTCGGCACCGGGAAGCCCAGCTTGCGCCGGTCCATGATCCGCGGCGGGACGATCTGGCGCATCGCCTGGCGCAGCGCGTACTTCGTCGTCGCTGCCTTCGCGTGGCCGCGGCCGCGCGGCGTGCGCATCTCCAGCGGCAGCGTGGCCGCGAGCGCGAAGACCTCGGGGTCGAGGAAGGGCACACGCAGCTCGAGCGAGTTCGCCATGGTCATCTTGTCGGCCTTGACGAGGATGTCGCCGCGCAGCCAGGTGAACAGGTCGACGTACTGCATGGCCGTGACGTCGTCGTAGCCGGCGGCGCGGGCCTGGGCGTAGAACGCCTCGGTGACCTGGACGTGGGACAGCGTGCGGTCGCTGCCGGGCATGAGCGCGGCGAGCTCGTCGTCGCGCAGGTTGCGGGCGTTGCCGTAGTACCGCTGCTCCAGCGGGGTGGCGGCGCGGCGCAGGAGGTCCTGGCCGCGGATGCCCTCGGGCAGCAGCCCGGCGATGCGGGTCAGGGCCCGGCGTCCGGGAGCGGGCAGGTTCGCGGCCCACGCCAGGCTGATCGGCTCGCGGTAGATCGTGTAGCCGCCGAACAGCTCGTCGGCGCCCTCACCGGAGAGCACGACCTTGACGTGCTTGCGGGCCTCCCTGGCCACGAAGTACAGCGGCACGAGGGCGGGGTCGGCGACCGGGTCGTCGAGGTACCAGACCACCTCGGGGATGGCCGCGGCGAACTGCTCGGCGGTGATCTCGACCGGGATGTGCCGCACCCCGAGGATCGCGGCGGACTCGGCGGCGATCTCGACCTCGGAGGTGGCCTCGCGCGCGAAGCCGACGGTGAAGGTGAGCAGGTCGGGGTTGTACCGGTGGGCCAGGGCGGCGATGGCGGTGGAGTCGATGCCGCTGGACAGGAACGACCCGACGGTGACGTCAGCGCGCATGTGCTTGGCGACGGACTCGTCGAGCACCTCGGCGATGCGGTCGTAGAGCTCCTGCTCGCCGCCGGCGGGGACCGGCCGCGGGGTGAAGGTGGGCCGGAACCAGCGCTCGGTGCGCAGCTCGCCGTCGACCACGGTGAACCGGGTGCCGCTCTCGACCTTGTGGATGCCGCGGTGCAGGGTCGCGGGTTCGGGCACGTACTGCAGGGTCAGGTACTGCTGCAGGGCTGCCGGGTCGACGCCGTCGGCCGCCTCCGAGCCGCCGAGCAGCTCGAGCACGGCCTTCTTCTCGCTGCTGAGCACCAGCCCGCCGTCGGCCAGCCGCGCGGTGAACAGCGGCTTGATGCCGAACGCGTCGCGGGCGCCGAACGCCGTCCCGGTCTCGGTGTCCCAGATGACGAAGGCGAACATGCCCCGCAGGCGGTGCACGACGTCGGGGCCCCAGTGGTGGTAGCCGGCCACGATGGCCTCGGTGTCGCCCTCGGTGGCGAACTCGGCGCCCAGTCCGCGCAGCTCGTCGCGCAGCTCGAGGTAGTTGTAGACCTCGCCGTTGAAGAGGATGCGGTAGCGGTCACCGGCGTAGGGCAGCGGCTGCGGGCTGCCCTCGACGTCGATGATCGACAACCGGTTGAAGCCCAGCACGGTGTGCCCGTCGGACCAGACCGCCGTGTCGTCGGGGCCGCGGTGGTGCAGGCAGTGCAGCGCGTGCCGGACGCCGTCGACCCGGGTCTGGTCGACCCGCTCGGCATCGGTGGACAGATAGGCGAGCAGGCCGCACATCGGGGAAGGGTTCTCCGCAGGTCTCGGGGGTGGAGCAGGTCAGAGCGGCTGGCCGGCCAAGACCCGGCGGCTGACCCGCCGCTCGGCCCAGAACGACACGAACGGGACGACGCCGGCCAGCAGCACGAGCAGCGTGCCCTTGGCGGTGAACTTCGCCTTGAGGGCGAGGTCGAAGGCGGCCACCAGGTACACGATGTAGAGGAACCCGTGGATGGGGGAGACGACCTTGGACACCTCGGGCACGTCGAAGCCGTACCGGAGCGGGATGGCCACGAACACCAGGACCAGCAGCATCACGCCGACCACGTAGGCCATGACCTGGTAGCGCTTCAGCGCCGTCGCGGTGCGCGGGGGCACCGTGGTGTCAGTTGCCATCTCGACCTCGCAGTGCCTTCTCGTTGAGCTCGGCCAGGTACCGGTTGTAGGCAGCCAGCTCGGGGTCGCCGGTGGTGTCGATGCGCGGCCGCTGGTAGAGCACGACCTCGTTGCCCGGCTCGTCCTCGTCGGGGTCGCGGTTGAGCTCGACGCGGACCATCTTCGCGTAGAACCACAGGCCCATGAACCCGTAGAGCGGCCACTGCAGGGCGTAGCTCCAGTTGACCGCGCCGCCACCGTTCTCGGCCTTGGACAGCTGCCAGTAGCCGAGGAAGAAGGTGGCCACGAACAGCGCGGCCACCAACAGGTGCAGCAGCACCCAGCGCGGGGTCAACAACCGGGGGAGCACGGTCCCGACTGTAACCGCCGGGACCGACCGGACTCCCCGTCCGGGAGGCAGCTCACAGGCAGCCGGCCGGCGCGAGCGCCCCGGGCCGAGGTCGTCGGGAGCCCGCGCAGCGGCCGTGCGGGGGAGCGCACGACACCTCGATCGGTCACCCCCCGACCAGGGGTCGCCGTCCGGGTGCGGTCGGCTACGCTCGCCCTGACTGTGGTCGTGGTGGGGCGGACCTGTCGGGTCACCGTGGAATCCGCCTCCCGAACGACACCGAGCCGTACCGCGTGGCACCCGCCGCGCGGAGGAACAAGGAGGCACCGAGCAGTGGCTCGACGGAGCAAGCTCGCGCGGGTCGCCGCGCTCGGCGTCCTGGCTGTGCTCAGCCTCTCCGGATGCGACCTGAACAACGAGTTCTGGCGGTTCGGGTGGCCCGAGGGCGTCACCGACCAGGCCGAGCAGATGCGCCACCTGTGGACCGGTTCGGTCATCGCCGCGCTGATCGTCGGCATCGCCGTGTGGGGCCTGATCTTCTGGTCGATGATCCGGCACCGCAAGCGCGGTGACGAGCTGCCGAAGCAGACGGCCTACAACCTGCCGCTGGAGATCGTCTACACGATCATCCCGTTCGTCATGATCGCGGTGCTGTTCTTCTACACCGTGGTCGTGCAGAACCGCGTGCAGGAGCGCAGCGACAACCCCGACGTGACGATCGCGGTCAACGCGTTCAAGTGGAACTGGCAGTTCGTCTACCCGCAGACCACCGAGTCCAACGGCGGCACCCCGGTCAGCACCACCGGGTCGAGCACCGAGATCCCGATCCTGGTGGTCCCGGTCGACCAGACCATCCGCTTCGAGGTCGCCTCGGCCGACGTCATCCACTCGTTCTGGGTCCCCGAGTTCCTCTTCAAGCTCGACGTGATCCCGGGCAACGAGAACGGCCGCGACAACGTCTTCGAGGTCACGGTGCGCGAGCAGGGTGCCTTCGTCGGCCGCTGCGCCGAGCTGTGCGGCACCTACCACGCGAACATGAACTTCGAGGTCCGCGCGGTGTCCGGTGACGACTACGAGGACTACCTGCAGGCACGGGAGGACGGCCAGTCCACCCACGACGCCCTCGAGAGCATCGGCCAGGACGGCACGGCCACCACGACCCAGCCGTTCGACCAGCTCACCGAGTCCCAGCGTCTCGACGCCGCAGGCAACTGACGTGACCCCCCACCAGCACACGCAGCAGGAGGCCCGGCCGTGAAGGTCGAAGCGCTCATCTTCAACGTGATCGCGCTGTTCGCGATCGTCCTGGCGGTCGTCTACGGCGTCTGGTCGCGGGAGCCGATCGGCACCACGGCGCTGGCGCTGTCGGCCGGCCTCCTGGGCCTCATCGGCGGGTTCTTCTGGTTCGTGTCCCGCCGCATCGACTCCCGTCCCGAGGACCTCAAGGACGCCGAGATCGCCGACGGTGCCGGCGAGCTGGGCTTCTTCTCCCCGGGCAGCTACTGGCCCTTCGGCCTGGCGCTGTCGGCGGCCCTCATGGGTCTCGCCCTGGCGTTCTTCTACCCCTGGCTGATCGCCATCGCCGGTGCGGCGCTGCTGATCACCATCGGTGGCCTGCTCTTCGAGTACTACACCGGGCAGAACGCGCACAGCTGATCCGCTCCACGACGGCCCCCTCCACCCCGGTGGAGGGGGCCGTCGTCGTTCGTGCACCATCGGCGTCGCGCGGTGGTGCGGTCGAGCAGGGCAGGGGTGCCGCATCACCCTGCGCGTCCGGGCGGACCGGCTCGGCCGGCCCCGGTCCGGGCAGCCCGGTCCGGCGTCGACACCGTGGCGCACGCTGACTCGTAGTCCACTGGCTGTGCAGGACGTGCGCGCCCGGACGGCTGAGCGGGGACGCTGACAGTCCTCGTCGTGGGCGCGCAGGCGCAGCTGTGGTGTGCACCGAGCGGGCCAGTGCTCGGCGGGGCGGGCCTGCGCGCGCACTCGGGGCGCGGATGCGCACTGAGGCGGTCCAGCGCTCGGCGGGGCGGGCCTGCGCGCGCACTCGGGGCGCG
>Ga0325401_1002943_pt1 | contig 15374 bp, 10 predicted proteins | sample PopdelMetagenome_FD_205666 | JGI IMG/M metagenome (GOLD analysis project Ga0325401, IMG submission 205666) | Populus deltoides microbial communities from Bellville, Georgia, United States - Xylem-PdKOR-R2 | ecosystem: Host-associated > Plants > Phyllosphere > Stem > Wood/Secondary xylem | place...
TGATTTTCTGCAGTCAGCAGCTACAGGCTTGAAAACTAATCATTGTATCGGAAACCCGCAAGAAATTGCTTAAGCATGCTTAAAAATTCCATTCAAGTCAGACTTAATGTTGTTAATCAAGTTTCAAACTTTCCTAACCACAAAAGGATTATTATGAGTCTAAGAAACCATCGATTGGTATACGAGTCAAGAGGGCAGAATTTCAGCTCATTGTCACATTTTACTTTGGGGTAACAGCAACTTCTCAGCTGATCATTATCATTGAATGATAATTCTAATTCTAATACGTGAACATTGAATATAATATTGATTCGTTATCATTGACGATAGATATAGGCCTTAAGGATTGTCATTGCAGCATCCAGTGATTTGAAAGTGCCAGAATTTCACAATCACCATAGTATTTTCAGTTTACTACGTTGGAAAAATCAAAAGTCTTGCCTGTTAATCGATCATATCGATCCAAAGACAATTTCTCATCTCCTTCGAACACCTGCTAAAAGATGAGAGGACAACAACATTTCCAACGAATTCAGCCAGATTTGGCAGCTGATTTAATATTTTGAAAGTTGAAAATCACTATTAATAGCATATGATGATGGTGCCGATTCTTGTTGCTGCTCAAAAGTCATAAGCTATTGTCTTTACAGAATTTGTTGTATTTGGTCTGAGATTATACACTGCCATCTCTGCAGTAGTGCAGATTTAGTGCTTGGCAGTGATGTCTATGTTTGTATCTTTAGTGCCATTTTTAATAAGATCCTTTTGTTCTATCAGGAACAAAACGGGAAAACAGTTCTCCTCTGAGAATATAGAAATCCTACTAACTGTGAATTCATTCATGCACTAAATTGCAATATACTATATGGTAAAACAAGACCAGGTGGTGTGTGCATGACTTCGTGAGGTAATTAAGCGGAAATAACACAATAGTAAGTTTTCATCCCTAGTTCCTGCAGATAAATCTTTTAATTTTGTTGTGAATATTCTTTTTTTTTTTGGTAATAATCAAAAGTTTTGTTAAGAAAAAAAGCTACAAAGATAATAGCCTAATTTACATTAGATGAACAAGCAGAGAAAAGAAAAGCACAAAAGTTGCTGCATGAAACAGGGAAGCGCAACAATTAGAGGGAAAAAAAATAAACATAAGAAACCAACTCCTCCCTATTGAACATTCTCTATATTAAGCTCCAAAGAGCTGAAATCAAGCCTTAGCCATAAAGCAATACTTTAGCGCACCATGGAGAAACACATTTAGAGGTTAGGGGCAGCATCATTAAAAATGATGTCATTCCGGTAGAGCCGAAGATTCCAAACAATGGATGAGAAAAGAAGCTGTCATGAGAGATTCTGTTGCTTGCCTTTAACCATGGAAGACCATTGGTAGCACATATCATCAACATATTTTGAAAAAACATTGCAAAAACCCCGATTAGAAAGCAGTTTCATCCATATATTCCAAGTGAAGTGGCAGTGAATGAAGAGGTGACTTGAAGATTCCAAGCTTTTATTGCATAAAGCGCATTTAGATTCCTGAAGGATGAGGTAGTCATGCTGAAATAGAAAATATCTTGTGGTTACTTTGTCTTGGACAAGGAACCAGAGAAAAAGTTGCACTTTTGGTGGGGTTAGTTTTATCCAAATAGAAGATTAGAATGGTTTGGCACCACCATAGAGCATCCGGTCCATCATTTTGGAGCAAGATTTTACACTGAAGAGGCCATCGTTGTTGAGAGTCCAGATTTTCTTACCCATCTTGCAGCATAACATAGGCTTGTTATGAATATTATTTCTTGGAACTCCTGTGGCTTGGGCATGATGAGGAAACGAAGAAGAATCACAAAATTAATAACAGAATATAAGATTGATATATGTTTCCTGCAGGAAACTAAGCTGGCTAATTGTTCCATTGACTTTGTGTCTCGTATTTGGAATGAAAATCATGTGAGTTAGTTTAGTAATAATGCTTAGGGATCAAAAGGAGGTCTGCTTGTTATGTGGAAAAACACTAACTTTGAAGTCTCTAAAATTGAATATGATCATGGTTGGATCGGTTTATATGGTAAACATGTTCACAATGATTTTCATTGCTTTGTTATTGGCATCTATGCTCTTTCTAACTATTAGAACAGACAACAACTTTGGGATGATCTTATTCTTCTTAAACACGCTTTTGAAGTTCCCTAGATAATATCTGGAGATTTTAATAAAACACTCCCTCAGAAAGACAGAAACAGTGGAATCTGTCATCCTGTAAGCTCAAATTCCTTAAGTAGATTTCTGCAGTCTTGTGAGCTCATTGAATACCCTTTAGCATAAGGTTATTTTACTTGGTTTAGAGGAGGGTCCAAGAGCAAACTGGACCGTATGTTCACAAACTCATCCTGTCATTTTCATTTCCCCAGTTTATCTCTTCGTCGACTTCCAAGAGAGTTCTCGGATCATTGCCCTTTGATTATATCTAGTTTCTTGCAGGACCATGAATGGCGTCCTTTCTATTTATTAGACTGTTGGATTTAATACCCAAATTTCAAGCACATCATTGAAAACTTCTGGAATGATGCATGCTCCCTTCACCCTGGCCGCTTCAAATTTCTCAAAAAGCTCAATCATATTGCAGTCAGATTGAGGCTATGGAATAAGCTTGAATTTGGAAATCAAGAAGTTGCCCTTCAACGAACCCTTTCACCTATCAACATACTAGAGGAAAAATATGAAGAAAAAGCTATAACCAACCAATAGCAGGAGCATTTAGACTTTCTGTTAAAAGATCACTGGGTTCGCAACAACCACATTGAATCTATTTGGAGGCATAAATTAAGACAGATGTGGTGCAAATTGGGTGACAGAAATAGCAAGTTTTTTCACTTAATTGCCAATTTCAGGATAAATCATCTATCCTAAAAATCCACCATAATGGCAACACTTTTGATTCTCAACAGGGTATTAAGCAGGCTGCTGTGGATTATTTCTCTGAGCCGTATGACTCCCCCTCTGAAAGAAAGCCGCAATTAAATCCTTTGGGTTTCAAGTGCCTCTCTAAAGAATCCTCTGAATGGCTGGAGTAGGAAATCACAATAGAAGAAGTGAAGCGCAGTGTATGGGGTTGTGATAAGTCAAAGAGTCTTGGACCAGATGGTTTCAACTTCAAATTCTACAGATTAGCATGGGATTTTATTGCTCAAGACATCCTTGATATAGTCTTAAGCTTCTTCAGAACTGGAAGGCTACCTAAAGGAATCAATACAACCTACATAACTCTCTTCCCCAAGACAATAGACCCCATAGAGTTTAAAGATTTTCAACCCATCAGCATGATTCATGGTATCTACAAGATCATTGCTAAAATCCTTGCGTCCAGATTGATGACTGTTATGCAAGATATCATTAGCATTAACCAATCAACGTTTATAGCAGACCGCAACATTATAGATGGCTTATGATTGCAAATGAGTTGGTGAGTGATCTAAAAAAGCCAAAAGCGGCAGGTCTGATTTTCAAGATTGATTTCCATAAAGCCTTCGACTCGGTCTCCTGGGATTACCTAGATGATATCATGGGTTATATAAGGTTTGGCAGAAAATGGAGAAGCATGATTAATAAATGTCTTTCTTCATCAAAACTCTTGGTCTTCATCAATGGATCTCCTTCAAAATAATTCTCTATTCGACGAAGATTGCGTCAAGGAGACCTAATTACCCCTTTTCTGTTTGACATAGCTGCTGAGGGCCTCTCGATCCTCTTTCAAAGGGCATCTAGTGGGAACATTCTCAAAATGTTGCAATTCGCATCAGGAATTTGCTTCAGCCATTTATAATATGCAGATGACATGCTAATATTCATTCCGACAGATATTGATCAGTTAGTTCAAGTCAAAAGAATTTTGAGATGGTTTGCTCTGATTTTAGGCCTTCACATAAACTTCCATAAAAGCTCCATTATTGGTATATATCAATGTCTACGATCACTTGTGCTTGTGCTTAGCTACATCTATTTTTTGCTGATTAGACTTCCAAGCAAATATCTTGGCATGCCACTGAGAGCCAATCCATCTCGTATCTCCACATGGAAGCCAGTGATAGAGAAGTTTCGTAATTAAAAGGCTTCATATGGTAAAAGAGAGATTATTAAGCATGGTTGGTCGTCTTTGTTTTATTTAAAATATCCTTAATTCCCCGTCTATATATTTTATGTCCGTTTAAGATGCCAAAAGGGGTAGGCAAGCTTCTCTCATCCATCCAAACACATTTCTTGTGATGTGGATGTATCAAGCACAGATATTTCTGAAGATCCAATAGAGACTAGTGATGTAGCTTTGAACAAGATCTTTGGCTGTCGAAATGGCTGCATCACTTGAAAATACTTGGTCAGAAGTGACAAGCCCTTATTGCTTACCAAGTTCTGGAAATAGTGATTGTCAAATAGATCAGTTGGGTTCCGATCAAGAGCTGTAGTCTTGTTCCCATCATCGGTTAGTGGACATGGATTCTGTAGACAGATACCTTACTTGATTCCATTGTAGCGTCCGGAGAACCAGATCCCGAGAAGTTGAACAATCTGTAGTTGAAGGTAGCCCCTTTTGCTAGTCCGATTGTGTGATCGAGTACCTTAATGAAATGACATAATATCCGATTTTCAGACTAATGAAATTATGCATGTAATTTACAGTTGAAGAACAAGTCCTTGTAGCACACAGCGTGGATGCAGTTCTCGTTAAGCGGATACTATCTCTGATAAGGCCATATTAGGTGATCTTGTACCAATCTCCCTCTCAAAAGCTAAGTTATGCTGTGAGGCTTTCCCTCCTACTATGAACTCTCTCCACCATCCCCTTCCACAACCGACATACATTGGTGACATTCAAACATACTCCAACAAACCTACGAATAGTGTCATCCACTCCTTCAAATTGGGGCAGGGAGTTGAAGATTTGCTCCAGTCTGGTTAGCCACTAGTCCATCTCTTCTTCCGAGCAGAACTTTCCATGATTTCCCCCCTCTCTGCCGACATATTGTAGCTCAAAATCATCTACAAATACTGCATATTTAACATGATAAACAGAGAATATTGGACTAACACCACTACATTGACTTTCCACATAACTTTTTATTGCATCAACAACTTCAAATCCCCTTGCTGAATTTAGGTTCGGCAGGGTAAACTTCTCATCATCATCTCCTCTCCATTGACAGGGAAAAAAATATTTTTGAAGTGTTGTTTAAGTTTATTGATCGAATTATAGTTTTTAGCCTCTTTTTATTTTGTTTATTCAGGTTCTGGCAGTCATAAGTTAACAGGGGCTATGAATCATTACTCCTCAAAAACAAGCATGATCCTCTAAACAGTCGAGGGGTTCCCTTTTTTGTGGCTCAAGCTACTGATTTTATTATTAGGTCCCCTATATTTAATGAGTTCTTCAATTGGGTCCCTCGGTTAACTTCCATCGACCATAAGTGACTGTAATCTGATGTAATAATGGGCCTAAACGACTGGCCCAATTTTGCACCCTTACATCAGAATATCAGAGGGATCTAATTCAGAAAAAAATGAAAGATGGGGGAACCGATTGAGAATATCGATGGTTTGGAAACTACAACGAGAAACTTCTAATAGGGAGACTAATTTGAGATTTGCCAACAAGAAATTAAAATCAGGGCATGAGAAATTTGTGGAGCTTACAAAAATCAATTAACAAGCAAATTGATCATTTGTCATCCTTTTTCATTGGTGACGTGGATCATTTCTCGTCTTTTCCATCCTTCAAGTGACTAGAATTTACTTTGTACCATTGCTAGCAGCTTAACTAACTGCCAAACATAAGTTGGCGCTAAGGATAACGGACACCACGTGTCAGACTGAGAACAGACCACGTGTCAAAATCCCATTAAGATATTTTTCTCATCTGGTTCCTTAAAGACCACTAACCAACTTAACTGAACAAACACCCAGTCTTACTAGATTCTTCGCTCCAACAAAATAAAAATGGCTCTAAAATTTCATGCTGCCATTCATTTAAGCTTGCAATTGAGCCCATCTCCTACATTATTTGCACCATCATTTTGTAAGCCTCGGAAACTCTTGAAATCATCAGTAAAAAAAACTCATGTTTGTCAATCCTCTCTTGTCGATGAACAACAGCAGCAAATTTCATTCAATGAGCAAGAAAATCAGCTGATAAATGCCCTTGTTGGCATCCAAGGCAGAGGAAAATCAGCATCCCCTCAGCAACTCAATGTACGTCTTCTTGTTTTCCCTCTATTTCTTGATGAGATGCTGTGGTTGTTTTAAATGTAATGGGACTTTTTGTCAGGAGGTGGGACATGCAGTTAAAGTTCTTGAAGGCTTAGAAGGAGTGTCTGAACCTGTAAGTGATAAGTTTTTGGAATCTTGATTAGTGGGATTTCTCTTCTTTTGTTTTTTTTTTGTATATAATTCCAGATTTTGATTAAAATTGTTAAAGTTTGATAGGTTTCTTTTTGTTTTTGGGTTTTATGTCAATGTTTGTTTACTTTGGAAACTAGAGTAAATCAAATTATAGGCAGTTTATTTTTGTTTGCAGCATGATTGATTTCATAAGATTAGTTGGAGTCATCTGTAATTAGCCTAAAAAATTGACAAGTAAATTATTTTGGATAATGGGAGGGGCAGATGAAATTGTAATGATGTGTTGGATCTTGTGATTGTTATGAATTCTGATGATTCTGAGCACCCACAGACAGGCTCGAACTTGATCGAAGGTCGGTGGCAATTAATGTTTACGACTAGACCTGGGACAGCATCTCCAATTCAGGTTAGATTGCAATTTGTTGCCATACATTTTTGTTGTGCTTTTCATGTAACTTAGTTCCTTAGTGTAAAATATTGGAATTTGTCCTAATTTTCATGTGACAACATCGGGATTGGATCTACTTTTCTGGTGCTTTTGTGTCATTAGACAATTTAGAAATCATCTGAGTAATATAAAACTATACATCAGTTTTTTAAATTAAAAAGGTTATTTGATATAATATCATAATTTTAATTATGAATTCTAATTTCTCCGCTTTTACTTTATTTTCAGTGTGGGTTTATACAAGTTTCGAGTCCAATAAAACTTTCTCCCAAGAAAATATATTAGAAAGTAATATAAAATTATTCTTAAATTTCACCGAATAATTTAAAGTTTTCGTTTGAAATAGTTTTATTTTGACAGAAACTCCAAAATCGCAAAAGTGGATTTGCTGGGTTGATACCATTTTGAATAGCATAAATTTCTCCCAGTGCATTTTGTGCTCATTCTGGCCATGTGCTTTGCAATATGCTGCAGAGAACATTTGTCGGTGTTGACTTCTTCAGCGTATTTCAAGAGGTATACCTTCGGACAAATGATCCTCGTGTGTCCAACATTGTACAATTCTCAAATGCTATAGGCGAGCTGAAAGTAGAGGTATGAATCCACTATCTTTTCTAGTAAGTTATAAGCTTTTCCACCAGAAAAGTCTCATCATACACCATTAGCCACCTCGATTAAGCGATGTGAGGGACGAGCCAGTCAGCCGGGCCCATCAAGTCTTTGCACTCTAGTCATCTTTTCATTTTTGAAAGCATGGCCTTAGAATAGAAGAAGGGACTAGGACAATCAGCATAGATCGATGCAATGGTTTCTCCTTTAACCTTAAGAAGTATCTGACATGCACATGCATCTTCAGAGCTATGCAAAAATGCTTTGACTAGGTATTTTTCTCTTTTAAATGATGCATATAGTGAACCATGTAGAGGTTATAGCCCCAACTTCCATGCATCTGAAGTTCATGTTTCAAGCTTTGTTATGAATGATGACCCACTCCTCTTTCTCTTACACCATGCACATTTCATTTTTGTATCAGGCAGCAGCAACAATTGAAAATGGAAAGAGGATCCTTTTCCAGTTTGACAGAGCAGCCTTTTCTTTCAAATTTTTACCATTTAAGGTTCCATATCCAGTGCCATTTAGGCTTCTTGGTGATGAAGCAAAGGGCTGGCTGGACACCACATACTTGTCTCCATCTGGAAACCTTCGCATCTCGAGAGGAAATAAGGTATGTAAGAACTACATGATCTTGAGCATACTAAATTCAGTGTATATGCTGTTACCTTCTCTATTGGTGGGTGGTAGATACTAATGATATTGGTTCAGAAGTTTTCTTTTGGTTTCATTTGCTGAAGTCATCAAGCACTGTTTCTGTAGTGCAGGGCACCACCTTTGTGCTCCAAAAGAAAACTGAACCTAGACAAAGATTGCTGTCAGCAATTTGGACAGGAACCGGAGTTCTAGAGGTAAAATTACAATCGTCTTTCTAGACCCTGTCAGAGGACGTGCTTTGTTAGCCAATATAGCTCCACGTTGCTAATTACAGAGCTATAAGCTTTGCAGGCAATCAATGAATTTATAAAGTTAAATCAGAATGTTGCTAAAGATGAAATGGAACTCATCGATGGAGAGTGGCAGATGATATGGAGTTCACAGGTGATTGTGTGATGATGATTGCACAGATTTATTTATTTATTTATTTAATGAAGGAACTTGAATTGCCTATAAAATTATTCTTAAAACTTCATTTAATAACTTAAATTTTTAGATTATAATGATTTTCTGACATGGTATCAAAACCTAAATGATTAAAATCTCACCACTGTATTTTATCTAATTAAATTATAAAAATTGAGTAGAATAATATAAAAATGTTTTTGAAACCTCAATTAATAGTTTAAGTTTCTGGGTTGAGATTGTTTTTTGACATGTGCATCAGCACCATGAATAATGTCTCTAGATGGTAGTAAAAGGATGTTGATAATCTATCATTGAATCATTCAAATTCAAGCCACTTTCTTCTTATAACGCATTCAGATAATAAATTATTTAAATATTTTACTTGTCACTGATTCTTAATTAGCTCTTAATATGATTTTTTTGTCAGTTCTACTCTACCTAGATCCAAATAGCAATTTTTATGATGCAGATGGAGACAGATAGTTGGATAGAGAATGCTGGCAGAGGTCTAATGGGAAAGCAGGTAAGCACAAAGGATGTCAATATTCTTCTTCATGTTAAATCTTTCTGCATACTCAATCTTCTTTACAAATCACATCCTTACTCCCTCACCCTCTACTCCTGCCATTTCAGATTGTCACAAAGAACGGACAGTTAAAGTTCGTCGTCGACATCTTGCTCGGTGTCAGGTTCTCCATGACAGGAACATTTGTGTAAGTCTCTCGGCACTTTGTGGGGATCTACAGAGAAGAATTGCAAGTAAAACTGATATGGCACAAACTATTGGCAGGAAATCAAGTCCCAATACATATGATGTTAAAATGGATGATGCAGCCATCATTGGTGGCATGTTTGGACTCCCTGTGGAGATGGAAACCAAGATTAACCTAGAGTTGCTGTAAGATTTCTGGTCTTAGATACTATCAAATTGCATGATCCCATGATGGTTTTCTCCGCTGACCATTAACAAGAGACGGTATACATGTTGTTGCAGATATAGTGATGATAAAATCAGAATCAGCCGAGGGTACAAAAACATTGTGTTTGTGCATGCACGAACAGATGGAACAAGGCAGAAATAAACCAATTGGTGGATCAAACAAGGAGAATTTGCATCTTGTTTCTGTCAGTTTTCTTGATGCATCTTTGACAGAATATTAGAAAGAGGAAATTGTGAGTGTTCTTATTCAATTTGTATTACATATATATATATAGCATACAGAACGTTGGTTTTCCTTTTATTTTCCCTTCCCTCTTTTTTTCCTTGTGTAGAAAATTGAACTAATAATAGTGTACCTGCTTGTCAGCTAAATGGAGATAAAATCTGATAGATTTTTATGAAATTCAGGAGTAAATATTAATACTTGATGAATCCGTTTTGAAGAGATAAACGGATATAAAAAAAAAAATTTTAAAAAAAAGCATAATGATAAGAATATTTTCACGTTGAACAACAAGTATTATATATTTTCAAGGAGTTGTTAGGTATTATTTTTATTTTTGGAAACAAAAACGTAAAAATGGTTTGTTATTGATTTTTTTTAATGAAAAAAATAAAACCAACTATTATCAGAAGTTTTTTAAACACTTAAAATTCTCAAAAAATAATCTTTTATTTTAAGACTTTTGAGAACAAAAACGGAAAACATTAATAAAACCTACAACCCCAAACAAAAACAAAACGACAATAATTTTGGGAGACAGTGACTCTACGTCGATGGTCCGCATCTGTGCGTTGAGGTAATAGCCCATGAAAGTTGGCCAATCAAACCCATATTCAAGCCTAGCCTTTTGGTTTGCTTTAAAACCATGGGAACTCATCTAGAATAGGCAATATTTGGGCCCTAAAACCTTCCTCACGCAAGCTTCCATGTTAATTTTGTGATTGAATTTTTTTTAAAAAAAAGATTTGAATATATAATTTAAAAACTATCACAACCTGTAGAAAAGTTAAACTAGGGAGTTGTCACTATATAATTTATATTATTAACTAATTTTAATTAAAAAATAAAATAAAAATGATAAGATTAGAATTTGTAATTGAATGATTATTAAAATTATGATATCATATAAAAAAAATAATCTAAATAGATAAATAAAATGTTTTATCCGATAGTTCTATATATATTATAAAAAAGAAAGGCCACCGGCTAACAAGTAATTGCAGCATGCAGCAGCCACCATGATGTCAGGTCTCCTCCGGGGGAAGAGCTATCGGATATAAACATGGTGCGAAAGGGAGGAATAAATCGCAGGCATGTGAAAGGGTCTGTTTATCAATACATAATCAAATCCAAGTTAATATCTTATTCAATTTAATTAAGAATTTAAATCAACCTAATTTTAAATCCGGAATCATTGGAGTCAACCTAACGTAAGTTGGATTTAACAAGGGAAAAAACAAATAGAAAAGGAGGGCAAAGACGCTCCTCCGTGCGAGCTAATGGCAGAAATTGAAACCGTTAAAAGAATTGCATGCGTGACACATTGCCTTCACCCCTTCGAGCTTTAGAACCTGTTTGACAACACGAAGAGATCAACTTGGATTAAACCCTCCTGATCCGTTACGTAAAACAATTGCATGCGTGACACGTTACCTTATCCCTTGTATGTTTCACAAGCGTGGAAGGCACGGTCACCATCACCAGCATCACTCCAAGTAAAAATATAGAGATTGAGATAAGATATAGTGAGCATTTAGCGGGGGAACATGATCTATAATAATTACTTGACCACAGCATGCTCTTGGAAGGTAATTTAATGCAATTTAAATTCATATCGATTTAAATGATATATAGAATTTAGTATGATATTTTAGTCCAAGACTTTCTTTGATCAATTCAACCAGGATTATTAAATCCAACACCCTTAACTTAGACAATGTTTTTTTATAAAAAAAAAAATCAAATTAAATTTTGATAGAATCACAATTTACGAGTCAATTTTAGATCAACTTTTTTAAAAACCTAACCCAACAAGATATCTTGGGGGCAAAAAAATATAAAGTGTATTTAGCATCCCTTTTTCTCGTGAGCTTTTTCCTTGTCAAGTAATATTAAGCAACCTAGTCTTTTTTACATTATTTCAGGCCCAAAGATCATGACTTTGTTTGCCAACCAAACCAAGGTAACGCGGTCTACACAGAAAGGGAATAGCCATCAATTGAAGTAAGGCCACCTCTGTAACCACACGAAGAGTGCATTTGCTCTTTAGACAAAATTTAAAGGAAAAATCTTAGTCTTCTCATGCAGCTGTGATGTTTGAAATATTCTTATGGACATAATTAAAAGTATACTCTACTATAGGACCCCTTGTATCCAAAGGAAAAAAAAACAAATCATGAGAGGTTGCTTCGTGGATTAGCCACGCATCTTGGAAGCTGGGTTTTCAAGGTTCAAGCACACAGGAAACAAGGATTTGGCCTTTCCTTGATTTCAAAGATTAAGCAAGAAACCTACGGTTCTACACCATGAATCATGCCCCCACAAAAACTGTAAATGTTAATTACCTATCACTCGATTCATGACTAGATTATAGAAACATAAGCTAGCATAACATGAACATGAATTCTGTCAAGATTCGACAAATAACATTGTATTAACAATGAACCTGATACGGCATAAAAACAGTTGCTGCCATCTTCATGTCGGGTAAAGGAATGCAGGAACACAGCTCAAGGCAGACGGTGAGAGACCAAAAGTGTCGAGCTCTTTATAAACCTGGCATAAAAGGGATCCTCAGTACCTGACACAGAAGGAAAGATTTTAAAATCAAGTGATGGAACAAAAACCAATTGAATGCCACAACGATTATAAGAACTAATATTGCTAGTCAAGACTTATTGCAGGCTCATTAGTGTAGCAGACTCATCATAAAGTCTCCAAATTTCTGCATCATCCACCAGGACAATCACTCCTGTGGAAGCAACATAGCCTGCTGCTTAAAACACACCCCTATAATAGGCAACAAAAAAAAAAATCTTAAGGCTACGTCTCTGGGAAACATAAGCATCACATTTTCCGGGTAACATGTGAATCTCAGGAGCTACAATTGCTCAAACATTGGACACCGATTTTTATGATCAATTGAACTATCCAAAGTATGCGAGTTCTCAAAAAAAATTTTAAGTCACTATCTGTCTGCAATTACAAGTCAAGCTGCATTAACCTCATATGAGGAGACACTAAATGTTTTCATGTAAGATATTGCACTTTAGCTCTCTCTGAACAATCCAGCAACGGATATACCAAGAGGCAGAGAAATTGTTGAGGCCATTTATTTCCAATTTTAGCCACTGAATGTAACTCCACCCTCTTTGACTACAAACAACAATAAGCAATAACAGTTATTGGCATCAAAGTACACAAGTTTAGCACTAATAAGCAAAGTTCGAAGAGCAAAACCCAACCAAATCTCCCAGCATTCTCAAATTGGAAACTGTAATCAGAGTCTCAGATGGGAAAGTTTTATTAGAATCTCCAACATCTGGTTTTCTACTTCTAATCATATCTGGAATCAGAAAGTAATAAACCTACCATCCACTATCACTCAATCATGTGTAACTTTTTATGGCTACATGTCATAACAACCTGGGATTTCAGAGGGAGAAGTTCTTCAGGCTCAAAAGTTTCAGATCTCCTGAGAAACCAAAGAAACAATAATAAAAAAAAAGGCCATTTAGTAATTAAGTACAAAAACATGAACAAAATGGTACAATTATAAAGGTACATGTGCACAGATCAGAACAGCAGGCCTCCCTTCCCTGCAATCAAGAATTGAAATAATACTAGAAAAGTAATCACAAATATAGTAAGGATAATTTGGATAAAACATTCAGAAAGGCATTCCATGGAAAGGAAAAAAAAAAAGCAAACGCGGTAGAAATGTTTATGGAATTAGACAAATGAAAAGCCAGTACATCATGGTTAGAGATTTACGCCACACGTTCCAGGTTACATCCAGCTCAAAAGCCATAAAATGCAACATACAGATTTATGCTTTTAACAGAACTAACATTCACACTAGCCCCCCATTACCTGAACCCTTCCACCCAAATACCACCGGCGGTAGCCTAAAAATGATAACAAGATACAACCTACTTCCTAGGTTTTGTAATCTGAACAAGGGAAAATTGGGGAATCAAAACAAATCCTCCCTTATTTCCTCCTTTCAGACCAACAAAACATAAAAGAGAACAAAAAAATTAAACTAAATCTACAAAGATCACATTTATCCTTTGTGCAAAGACATGAACATGATATTCCATCTATTCAGAGAAGAGACTCACATTAACGCGGGACAAAAGATTAGTCACCACCGCCAATGCTCATCTCTAAGGACACTTGATTATCATTAGAAGTGTCCTCCTTTGAAACCATTTTGTCTTGCACAACCCTGTTGTCAGCAGTATCACCTTTAGACAGGCTCCTCCGCCTTTGAAACCAGAAGGTCTGGTAAAAGTTAGCTTTCCCTCTTCATCATTTGCTTCATCAACCTTCACTGTTTCTGCATCAGTAGCTACAAAATCGTCTCCTTTTTCTACATCATTAACAAATCCACTACCTGCCTTCTCATCCTTAACCTCATGCTTCATGATAACTTGATCATCAGTGCATTTTCTTCCATACAAACATCATCACTCCCCTTCCTCCTTATCAACATTACTAACATTACTCCCTACTCTCTCCATTTCCACCCACTCCATCACCTCCTCGTTACCGTCGTTAGCTACAGTATTCACACCAATATCAGATCCTCCATCACTCTCATTCTCAGAAACATTCTCCACAACCTCCTCATTAACATCTTCCAAAACCATAGCACTACTGCTACTCTGACCATGCTGCTGATGCCTCTCCAAAAACTGCAACCTCATCCTCAAATCCCCTAACTCACTCTCCATCAAAAACAACCTCTCTTTCAAAGTCAAATTCTCCTCTTCCAATTGCGCTATATGCGTGTCCTGATCATCAACCCTATTCTCCAAAACATTATTATTATTATTATTATAACTATACTCCCCTCCAACACCACCACCACTCGGATAAATCATCTCAAACCTACTCAAATCATGATCCAATCTCCTTTCCACTTCCACGTGCTCTTCCACATCACTCTCCTCATCATCCTCATCATCCTCACTCGCTTCATTTCCAGGGGATCTCAACCTAATCAACCCCTTCATCGATCCATACCCATCAACACCCCACTCCTCTTTCGCCATATCACCTAACACCTCCCTCGAAGGCGAAAACATCGGAGTCGGCAACATTGCCGGAGTCACCGGACACGGAGAAACCAACGAAGCAATCCCACCAGATTTTTTCGCCCGGATAATAAACGACGTCGTATTCCTCGGCGCATAAGGCGCGAACCGATTATTAAATTTCTTCTTTGGATGATAATATTTCCGCGCTTTCATTCTGTTTTGTGTTTGCAATTCATTCAAACTCGGTGGCTTATACCCTCCGCCACCGCCGCCACTAACACCACAAGATAAAGCAGGGTTATTATTGGAATTTTCCATTCTTTTGTTGTTGTTGGCATTTTTACCCTTCCAGTTGCTGCTGCTGTTGTTGCTGCTTCTAGGCTTTGAAGGAACAAAATTATTACTAAACTTCGACGGATTTTGAAACTTCTTAAAAGGTCTCTGGTTCATCATCATCTTCATCAACGGCTGTGGTTGATTCATGGCTTGACTGTGACTCAACATCTGTAATTGAAGATGAATCGGCGGTGGCTGACCCATCAATTGCGGTGGCTGCTGATTCATGATTGACGGTGATGGCTGATCGTTCATTATTCAAACCCTAAGACAAAAAAAAAAAAAAAAAAAAAAAAAAAAAAAGGCGCGGTTTTTACGTAA
>Ga0325401_1002944_pt1 | contig 15372 bp, 13 predicted proteins | sample PopdelMetagenome_FD_205666 | JGI IMG/M metagenome (GOLD analysis project Ga0325401, IMG submission 205666) | Populus deltoides microbial communities from Bellville, Georgia, United States - Xylem-PdKOR-R2 | ecosystem: Host-associated > Plants > Phyllosphere > Stem > Wood/Secondary xylem | place...
GCTTATCCGAGGTTGCCGGTCACCCAGCTCCACCGCGCCGCGCGGGCGGACGCTGGGCAGGTCACCTGGCGTAACCGGGAGCGCGTCGCGATCGGCAGCGCGGCGGTGACAGACCTGCCGGAGCACGGGATCGAGGTGGCGTTCGCGATCCGCGCCGACGGCCCCGTCGAGGCGTTCGCCGGTACACTCTGCGTCGACCTGGTGTTCAAGGAGGCCGGGGGTCTGCGGAAAGACGCCTTGGCCTTGTGCCCGGCCTGCGACCGTCACGTGAAGTTTCTGCTGGCGAAAGGGCATCGCTGGGCGTGCGCGGACTGCCAGGAGCTGGTGAACCGATCGAGCCTGCTGCGGACAAACACCCGTCTCACCGAGAAGGTCGGGAAGCTGCGTCAGCGGTTCGGGGGTGGTCGGCTCAGGCATATGCATCAGTCTACTTACGAGGCGGGAAAGATTAAACTTGAGGAGGCAGAGCAAAGGCTAGGCGAAGGACGGTTGGATGCTGACATTAGACACCAATACACTGTAGACTACGAACTGAGTAGTGACAAATTGCGTCATGTCAGCCGCGCTGTTTCCTATGCTGGGCTTCAGCAGCCGGGCGTGAGACTTTTCACGAGACCCATGATAAACTTCCTCAATGGCCATTTCATCGAGAGGGCATCATTCGCCTATCACAATGGCGTTCGACCGGCGGATCCCAAGTCCAAGCAGATGTTGGTGGAGGCGATCGAGCTAGCTGTCCGGCTCGATCCCTTGGTCCTGGGTGCTCCGTCGGCGCAGCCGAAAGGCAGTGATGTCAGCTACGCGAGGCATGCGGCGGCGGAGGTGCCTTTCACGGGGGACGCGCGTCTCTTGCACGTCTTGCCTTTGCAGGCGCTATCGCTGCCCCCAATCCATGCTCGGGTCGATCGCGATCGGTTGATGCTGCAACTGCGCTGGGACGTCTCTAGCGGCGACGGGGTGCTGTCGGACATCCTGGCTGCTGATCAGCTACGAGTCCTGGCGGAGTATGTTCGTCTGCAAGGCGTTGTGTTGGCCGACTACCATCAACGCCTCACGACTAACGTTAAGCGGTTCATCGCCGCTAAAGGGCCTCAGCGCCACATACGATAATGGTGGATTGCGGACTGGCCGCTTTCGGCCGGCCAATCGCGGTAAGCTGCCGTTCGTTCAGAACGCAGGGCAGGGCGGCGAAGGGCCGGTTCCTGGTGGAGAGCGAACCGGCCGCTCTTAGACTGAGAACGGAGTTTGATGGACGCTCGTTCACCAATGATCGGGAGCGAGCGCTGATGGGCGAACGAGCAGACGCAGCTCCTGTCGCAGGCGAGCGCCTAGACTAGACGGACGCGGGAGTTGATCTGGCTCGAACGGGCCGAAAACTGGCAATCCGGTCGCCGCGCTACTCGCTCGCACGGGGAGATCGATTCAAAATTCCTTACGACCGACCGCCCTCACCTTGTTTCGCAAGGATCTAGAGCTGCGCCGCGATCCGCTCGAAAATCTTGGGCGTCCGGACCGCACAGGTGAGACGAGTTGTCTCATTAGCCTATGCCCAAGTGGTTCGCGATCGCGAACCGCACAGCCAAGTCGATCTGGGTTGCACTTAGCGTGAGATGTGGTCAGCATGGCTAGGACAGGTCTACGAGGAACGCATGGCGACGGACAAGAGGGCGACCGCGTTTGTCGCCTACCCCATCGAGCCCAAGCTCGTAGCGGAGTCAATCGCCGGAGCCGTCGAGCTTGCCCCTGAAAGAGGCTTAGCGCTGTATCCGTGGCAGAAGATGAATGTCCTGGGTTTGAAAATTGATGACCTTATACAAGAAAAGCTCTTAGATTGCGACTGCTTGATCGCAGATATTACGTTTTCCAACTTCAATGTCTACTATGAGATTGGTTATGCCTTAGCTCTAGGCAAGCCCGTTGTGCCGATCGTCAATACAAGTGTTACAAGCGCTATCTTCAACGTCAAGAAGACCGGTATCTTTGATAACATTGGCTGGCTGGAATATAACAACGCCGGCGAGCTCTCGGATCGCCTAGAAGCCTGGAGCCAAGTTGGATGGGTTGAAAAGTACGAGAAGTCTAAGGACCATGCTCAACCACTATTCATACTTGACACTTTGGCTAAGACCGATTTTCGTCAGTATATTTTTCAGGCTGTCGAAGGGAGATCAGTGAATTATCGGTTTTTTGATCCTATGGAAGTTCCGCGACTTACGGCATCACGAGCAATCGCTGACGTTTCGGCGTCCGCGGGATGCATCATCCCCATCCTTGAGCCAAATATTGTCGACGCTGATTTGCACAACCTTCGAGGTGCTTTCATTGCAGGCCTGTGCCACGGCTTTGAGATTGAGCCACTAATAATTCAGTATGGAACCGGTCCCGCGCCTTTGGACTATCGTGACTATGTCACAAATACCAATTCACGCACCGAGACACACCGACATGTTGAGGAATACTGCGGAAAAGTCTTGGTCCGTAATCAGGCTAACTCGGCTCCAGCGCGTCGCTTTCGACTAGGACTCTTAAGCAGTATAGATGTTGGCGCTTCTGCTGCCGAAAATGAGAGCGTAAGTTTATCAAACTATTTCATCGGAACGGCAGAGTTTTCTAGAGCATTACGCGCCGATCATGCTTTGGTCGTCGGCCGGAAGGGGTCGGGCAAAACCGCAATATACTATCAGGTTCGCAATTCCATTGTCAAGAATAAGCATAACTGCATAGTTGAACTTAGACCAGCCACTCACAATCTTAGTGAGTTACGGCAGGAGCTTTTGTCGGTCAGCAATGAGGGTCTATTCGATCACACTATTGCGGCATTTTGGACATACATTCTGTACGTGGAACTTCTTTTAAAGATCCGCGAGATTGTCATACCTCTAACGGCGCGCAACTTTGATCTGCAAAACCGTGTTAGAGACCTCGAAACGGAGCTGCATTTAACTGACGCGGTTGTTTCGGGAGATTTTACGAGTCGCCTAAATAACGCCATTTTAGACGTGCTAAGCGCGCTTCGTGACGACCAAGGAAAGGCCGTAAACGTCAAGACGCTTACAAACCTTATTTATGAGACCTCGATACCAAAGCTCCGGGATCTGGTCATCAGCTTCGCCGACCACTATGACGATATATCACTTCTTATTGACGATATAGACAAGGGCTGGCCCCCGCGGCAACTTGAACGTCATGACGCCATGACGATTCGGCATTTAATCGAGTCATTGCGCCGTATCGAGAGAGATTTGCGTCGAAAGGGCATCAAATTCAAGTCACTAATGTTCTTGCGAGGCGACGTTTACGAGACCCTAGTGGATAACACCTCCGACCGAGGTAAGTACAATCCCATCAATGTTGACTGGTCTGACCCTATTCAGCTTACACGCCTACTACGCGAGCGTATTTCCTCTAACTTCTCGGATGAGAAGACGCGTGCAGAAGCTTGGGACGCAGTTAACGTTGTTATGCCAGATGGGCACTTCGTTATAGAGCACTTAATAAAAGGAGCCCTATATAGGCCTCGGTTTCTAATTGAGGCTTGCGAAAAGGTGCTGTCAACAGCAATAAACCGAGGTAACCTCTTTGTAACCGCTGATGACGTAAACCACGGTTTAGAGCAGATGTCGCAGTATCTTGTATCCGACTTCGGTTACGAACTTCGCGACGTTTCGGGTGTGCCAGAGGACATTTTCTACCGCTTTATAGGTGTCACACAGTTTCTAACAGAAGACGAAATCGCACGTATTTTGTCTGACTATGTTCCTACGCTTGATATCGGAGCAACAGTTGACTTGCTTCTTTGGTATGGCTTTCTTGGTCTCGCTTCTGACACTACCACGACGAGATTCATATTTGATGTTGGATATGACTTTCGACGCCTTCAAGCGCTCCGCGGGAGCGACAGAGGAGAAGTTCTCTATCAGGTGAATGAGGCCTTCACCCGCGGCCTCGACATTCATTAGCGATTGACCCGCTAGCCGCTGTGCAAGGAGGCAACGCCTTGGCGCTGATCAACGCTCGTATGACAGAGCCACCGCATTCGTGTGACAGCCACGCCCCTGCTGCCAGCCTCACACATCTATCATAGACTCGGCAACGCCTCCGACTAGCGACCTAACCGCCCTTAAGTTGACGCGCCACCGCTATGTTGGGCGCTATATAGGGCATTAATTCAGATTACTGGAGAGACCAATCATCTCGGGGTCTTACGAAAGGAAATGGCGGAAAGGGTGTTTGCCTGACCCAACCTGGAGGGCGAAGCCAAGTTAGTGAGCTGACCTAGCGCCGATAATTCTGTTCCTTCCTGAATGGACGACGGCTTTCGGGACGCCCGGATCGCGCGCTGAACTACAGAGTATGGGTCTCGATCGCCGCTACGCGGTCGATTAGCACGTCGGGATTTCGGCCAGCTAACGCGCCTGCGGAATCTCGGAACTACTCGCTGAGATCGATCGACGCTTTCCCGGTTCTCCGTTTTCACCTGCCAGTTTCGAGAAAATGCAATCGGAAACAGATTTCGGGAAATCAGCTTCCTCTGGAACGGTCGCGAAGGCCGACGGCCGCGCAGCCTTTCGTTATTGGTTCGCAATCGAGAATACGATGTCGGCGAGACCCTGCCTGACGGACCGCTCGCCGAAGCGCGTGATGATGCCTGTGAGCGATCCGCGCCCGCCGCACGTCGCGGCAGAACCACTAGCAGCAGCACGATCACCATCGCGAGCCCGACCGATGCGAGCAACCGGCTGGAGGCTAGGCCAGCATGATCGACAGGCTTATCGAGGAAGTCGCCGACGGCTGCACCCAGCGGGCGGGTCAGTTCGGTTTCACTTCTTCGTGGGTACTGGCGGCGGCGGAGGCGGCGCTGGGGCAGCCGGTGCTCGCGGGGCTGGTACTACGCCGGTTTGAGGCTGCGACACCCCGCCTGGGGGAAGCGGTGCGCGTGGCGGGGGGGATATGCCCCTCGATCCGTTCGAGGGGCTTGGAGGCGGAGGGGGCGAGCTTGGGCGGTTGCTCATTTGTGTGGATCACATTTGCCGTGACGAACGAGAACAAACATAGAAGGGCTGCGGGGAAAGACCAGAGTGCAAGGCCATTCAGCCGATCAGACCAAAGGGCGATCGGAGGCATTTCGTCATAGAGCGCAGCCCGGCGCGCATCGATCGCCTTTCGCGCGGTGACGAAACTGAGCGTAAGCGCGAGCAGCCCTAAGACGTCGAGGGTCCAGCCAGCAATCAACGCGCTGGTCCAAACCGCCTTGGAAAGTGGCACCGCGCTCCCCACAAATGACACAGAGGCTGCAAACAAGGCCGTGTGCGCAAGCGCTACGAAGCTGTCGCGAGCTGCTTCGTTCTGAGCATGTGCTTGATCCAGAGCTTGCAGCTCATGTTTCACGTCATCTGGCGAGCGCTGAGTCATCAAAGAGTCAAAACCATAACGGAGGATATTTGAGGTGGCCGACAAGAAGGTGCTCTTCATCGCGTTCGCCATCGAGGACGAACGCCAGCGTGACTTCCTCAAGGGTCAGTCGCTTCATCCCCGGCAGCCCTTCGAGTTTATCGATATGTCGGTGAAAAAGCCCTACGACAAGGACTGGAAGGATCGCGTACGTACCCGGATCAAGCGGTCCGATGGCGTGATCGTGCTGGTCAGCAAGAACTCGGCGGCGTCCACTGGCCAGAATTGGGAAATTTCCTGCGCCAAGGAAGAGAAAAAGCCGATCCGCGGCATCTACGCCTATAAAGATGATCGTTCGTCGATCGATGGCGTAGCGACGGTCGCGTGGAGCGACGCTAATATCACCAGCTTCATCGATTCACTCTGAGCCGGAGGCGACGGTGCGCAAGGCTTTAATCGTCGGCATCGACCATTACGAGAAGATCAGCAATCTTAGCGGATGCGTCAACGATGCGCATTCGGTGAAGGTCATGTTGGAACGCCACGCCGATGGCACCGTCAACTTCGCAACACCCAAGCTCCTGACCGGAACCGGCCCAGCCGATCTGGTCGATCGGGACGAGCTGAAGGCAGCGGTGCGCGAGCTTTACGCCGACAATGCAGACATTGCCCTGTTCTATTTCGCCGGGCATGGTTTCATTGAGGACACCGGCGGCTATCTCTGCACCAGTGATAGCCGCAGCGGCGATGATGGCGTTCCACTTTCAGATATCATGACACTCGCTGCAAATTCTGCCGCGAAGAACAAGATCATCATCCTCGATAGCTGCCACAGCGGCGCGGCCGGGGAGCGCCCCACCCATCCGGCCGCCGAAATCCGCGATGGGATGACGATCCTGACCGCTTCTACCGCCGAGCAGTACGCGATGGAGGTCGAAGGCGGCGGTGCCGGCGTGTTCACTAGCTTGTTCGTCGATGCGCTCGGTGGTGCGGCTGCTAACCTGCTGGGTGATGTTACCCCCGGCAGCGTTTACGCGCACATCGATCAGTCTCTTGGTCCGTGGAAGCAGCGTCCGGTGTTCAAGACGAACGTTAAGACCTTCGTATCGCTGCGCAAGGCGGCGCCGCCCATTGCGCTGACCGATCTTCAGGCGATCGCCAAGCACTTCCCGACCGCAACCTACCAACTCCCTCTCGATCCGGCGTTCGAGCCCGAGCGCTCTGAGGAGCAGAAGAAGGATGCGTCCCTTCCGCCGCCCGACCCGGAAAAGACCGCCGTCTTCGCAGTCCTCCAGCGCTACGTTAAGGTAAATCTCGTCCGCCCCGTCGACGCGCCGCATATGTGGCACGCCGCGATGGGCAGCAAAGCGTGCGAGCTGACCGTATTGGGACAGCATTATCGAAGCCTCGTTGAAAGCGGGCTGATTTGACATGACCAAGCCTTTCGACGCCGATACTCGCAGAACCTTGGTCGATCGCCTCGCCGAAATCGAGCATGAGCGGTGGTCGCACTGGCAGCGTTATATGCACGGCAAGGCAGCTAGGCAGGACGATGGCTCGCTACTGATCCCCGCCGACCTCGTCGTGCGTTGGGAAAAGCAGATTGCAACCGACTATGCCGATCTTTCCGCCGACGAGCAGGAAAGCGACCGGGAGCAGGTCGAGCGTTACCTGCCTATTATCGAGGATGCTTTTCGTTCAGGCGACGCACCGGCATGACCCGGCGCATCATTCGTCTGCCATATCGCTGATCCTGTATTTGTCGCCGTTGTGAGCAATCGACAGCTCGACCTCGACAGCATCGCCGAACGTGATATTGTTCGTTCCTTGCTTGGCCGTCACCACTTCGTCGTCCCTCAGCGGTTGAGCGGGGGTGTGCATCGCGGAAAGGCTAGCGCGCCTCCATCGTGCCGTCGATTATGCCGAAAGGCGGCTTCTACCTGTGGTGCCGGCTGTTGGATGGCCCGGCCTCGGCCGAGGTCGCGCGCCGCTGCCTGAGCCGGGCTGTCGTCCTTGCGCTCGGCAACGTGTTTAGCGCGCCCCTAGTCAGAAGGTTCGTTCCTACGCATCAAAGTCGCCCAGATAGCAGGCGAACAGAACCTACGCCGCTATCCATGCCGCTATCAGCGGTTCTGAGGAGTGTGCGGAAGCTGAGTTTCGAGACACTTTTTTCTTTTCTCGATCGATCGTCCTTTTCGGGAAAGCTGGCGGGGCAGCGGGCAGGCTGAGGCTCAGCACCTCCTCCGCTCCCAACATGAATGGATGGCAGAAGGTAGGCAGTTGAAAAGAGGCCGCGGATGACCGTTTCTGGGTCCTCGTCGCTGCAAGTTGACAAGGCAGGAGCCGCTCCGTCGCTGGAAATCGCTTTGCCTTAGGCCTGGGGAACGTCTCCCGACGCTGGAGCGATAACCGTTGGCAGCGGCACACTCCGCTCACTTCTGTGGTCGCGCAGCCGGTACCTGCTCTGATACTCGCGCCGCTGCTTGGCAACCTCATAGAGGACGATGCCGGAGCTCGTGCCCAAGTTGAGACTCTCGATCATGCCAAACATCGGGATACAAACGCAAAGGTCGCTGCGCTCGACGGCACGATCGCTAATCCCGACCGCCTCGCTCCCGAACCACACGGCGAGCTTCGCATGGAGCGTGTAGTCACCCTCGTGCAGGAAGATGCTGGCTTTACCCTTCACGTGGGGCGAGGTCACGATAGATCGGAAGCCCTTACTCTCTAGATAGTCGAAGCAAGCGTCCGTGCTGTCGAAACGCCTCACGAACGTCCATTTCACTGCTGAGACGGAGGTCTTCGATACGGCACGCGCGTCGCGCAGCTCCTGCCAGTCGTCCGGCAGGGAACGTCGTGGGTCGACGACGTACACCTTCTCCACTCCAAGCGCGTTCACGTTGCGGATGACAGTGCCGATGTTCTTGATGTCCGTCGGACACTCCAGGACGGCTATCAGGTTCTTGCAGCGGAACTGCTTAATCTCATCCGCACGCTGGCGTGCAGAGCTCTTCGGTCGCGGCGGGGTTGGCTCATTCGGCATCGGAGCAGCCTGCCATTGCCCGTGCCGAGTTGCTAGCCCGCTTGGCTGAGGGACTGGTTCCGGCCGACAAGCCATACCTGAACGAAGGGCAGGTTTCGGGAAGCGCCCGCGCCGCCGTGAACGTCGACTTCTGGGTCCTCAAGTCCCTTCTTCGGCTCGCTGTGATCGGATACGTTTATCGATCTGCCACGTGACGATAATCGCGGCAGCATAGGCGACAAGGTCAGTCACGGCGAATACCCGTCCTAGCAACAGCGCTCCAAGCGGGGTCAGGCGAAACGCGTCCATCGGCGGCCAGTGGAGCAGTTGGGAACACTCCACCCCCGCCGCGATCGCCCCGGCGGCCAGCGCCGCGCTCACTGGCGACCAACGGGGGCGCAATGCGGTGACGATCCAGTAGATCATGGCCGCCCATAGCAGCGAGCCGCCGTGCTTGGTCACCGGTGGCGGCAGGCTGAGCGGCAGCAGGCGGAGCGCCAAGCCGGCAGCGACCGTGCCCGCAATTAGCAGCAGGGAGACGGGGAGGGCGCGCGCCGAGGAGCGGTCAGCCATCGTGCGCTGGTAGAACCAGGTGGAAGGCCGCGCCGCCCCCGGCGGGTTCGGCTTCCAGCGTCAGTCCGCCGCCGTGCGCGTGGAGCAGCGAGCGGGCGATGGGCAGACCGAGCCCCGTGCCGCCGTCCGCGCGTCGCCCGGTGAAGAAGGGCTCGAAGATGCGGTCCCGGTCGCGTGAGGGTATACCGGGACCGTCGTCGGCGTACCGGAGCGACGCGCCGGCGTCGTCCTCCTCCAGCGCCAGCCATGCCGCCGAGGCACCCGCTTGTTGGCTGTTCTCGACCAGGACGCGAAGCACCGTGCCGAGCGTGTCGGCGTCGAGCGGCACGTCGCCGTCCGCCTGCACCGTCACGGCCAGCCCCTCCACGCCCAGCTCCGCCGCCACCTCGCCCAGCCGGCACGTGCCGGCGCGCGCCACCGCCATGTCCGCGCGCGCCAGCTCCAGCAGCCGCTGAACCAGGAGCGCCAGCCTGTCCGCATCGGCGGCCGCGTTGCGCAGGAAGCGGCGGCGCTCGTCGGGCATCATCTCGTGCTCGGCCAGCAGCTCCAGCGCGCCGCGGATGCCGGTGAGCGGGGTCTTGAACTCGTGGCTCATCGCGGCGGCGAAGTCGCGCAGGTAGCGGGTGCGCGCGTCCACGCGGGCGGCCATGGCGGCGAAGTTGGCGTAGAGGTCGCGGATCTCAACCGCGGCGGTGGCGGGCGGTTCGGGCACGGCCACCTGGCCGCCGGCTACCTGCTCGGTGGCGCGGGTCAGGTCGCGAATGGGCCTGGCGATGCCGCGTGACAGCAGGCCCGCGAGCAGCAACAGCGTCAGGAAGATCAGCAACACGCCCGCCGCGATCTTGCCGCGGTCCTGGTAGATGCCCACGAACAGCCCGCGCGGGGATCGCGACAACAGCACCGCGCCGACCACCCGACCGTCCGCCAGCACGGGGCGGGCGTGGTGGACGCGGAGCGACACCGCGCGGCTGAGCCACTCCAGCGGCGAGCGCAGGCCGTAGGGGTTTTCGTCGCGCGTCCGCAGCGTCGTCGCCGGCCGGCCAGCGAGCGCTTGGCGCACCTCCGGCACGTCCGCGTAGCTGAGCCCCAGATCGCCACGACCGGCCACCACCACGCCCCGGACGTCCAGCAGCCGCGCGGACGCCAGCGTGACGGCTGCCGCGTCCGCCGCCACGGGCGCCAGCGCGCGGCCGACGTGAACCGCTCTGCGGTCGGGCGGGCCGGCCGGCACGGGGTCCGGCATCGGTCCCAGCACCGGGTCGGTTCGCAGGTCGATGGTCGGCGGCTCTGGCGACAGCGCGCGCACTTCTCGCCCACCGTCCCAAGCGGCGCGATAGGTCGCCGCCAGCACTGCGCCCTGCGCGATCAGCTCGGCCTTCGTCTGCTGGACCAGCGTGTTCTCGTATACGCGAAGCGCCACCGCCCCCACGCCCGGCAGCGCCGCCACGAACACGAAGGTGGCGAGCAGGATGGTGCGGATGGACAGCGCCGGCCAGTGGCGCTTGGCGACGCGCTTGGCGGCCTGGATCAGGCGCATCGGCCGATGCGGTATCCCACGCCGCTGCGCGTCTCCACCAGCTCGTCCAGCCCGGTGTCCGCGAACTTGGCGCGCAGGTTGCGGACGTGGCTGTCCACCGTGCGATCGGTCATGGCGAAGCCCGGACCGTGCAGCCGGTCGATAATGGCGTCGCGGCTGAACACCTTGGACGGCATGCCCGCCAGCAGCGCCAGCAGCTGGAACTCGGTGGCGGTGGTCGGCACGACGCGAGCGTCCACGCGCGCCTCCCACGCGTCGGTGTCGAGCGTCAGCCGGCCGTGGCGCAGCACGGGGGCGGGCACGGGCGGGGGCGCGGGCACGCCGCGCTTCAGGATGGCGCCCACGCGCGCCACCACCTCGCGAGGCGAGAAGGGCTTCACCACGTAATCGTCGCCGCCGATCTCCAGTCCCACGATCCGGTCCACCGCCTCGTCGCGCGACGACAGGAAGAGGACGGGCAGGTTCGCCAGTGAGCCGCCGGACGCGCGCAGGCGGCGGCACAGCTCCAGCCCGTCCATGCGCGGCATGTTGATGTCCAGGATCATCAGGTCGGGCGGCGAGCGCTCGGTCGCGGCCAGCGCCGCCTCGCCGTCGCCGGCCTCGGCCACGCGCATCCCCGCCTTCGTCAGCGCGAAGCTCAGCAGGTCGCGGATGTGTGGGTCGTCGTCGACTACCAGGATCGCGTGCGTCATGGCGTACATGGCTGACGCCTGTTGGGGGCGGCCGTCAACCGACGCGCTCCACGGTCATCACAGCCAGCCAGGGGCCGGCGTCCACCCGCGTCACGGCGTGCCAGTACCAGCCGGGCACGTCTGGGTGGACCATTCCGCCAGCGCTGCGCACCTGCTCGCAGACGCGGAGCCGCTCCTGCTTGCGTTCGGCTTGGAAGCAGGAGGCGAGGCTGCCCGCCACTACCCGCATCGGCAGGGGCGACAACGCGTAGCCCATGCTGCCGAAGCAGTCGCGCGGCGGGTGCAGCCCACGGGTGGCGCGCGCCACCTGGCGCAATATGAGCTGGCGCCGCCCGTCGCTGAAGCGCGCCACGTGACCGGGGAAGTCGCGCGCCAGCATCGCGTCGCCCACGCCCGGCGGCAGCGGGCGAAGCGGCCGCCCCTCGAACCGCGTCGGCCAGGGGTGCAAGGGCGGGCGGGGGGCAGCGCTGCGGGGCAGCAGCGGCGCGCCCGCCGCGAGCAGCGCCGCCAGAGCCAGTAGCGCCCTCACGCCGCCACCTTCCGGCTGAGCAGCGGCACCGCGACCGCGGCCGCCACCGCGAAGGCGGCCAGCCCCACCGCCTCGTGCATCGCCGGCCCGCCGGGCACGGCCACGGACCCCGTCTCCACGTAGAACAGGCTGGCCGCGCGCAAGGCATTGCCCGCCAGCGCCACTGCGGCGGCCGCGGTCAGCAGCCCCGCGAAGCGCAGCGGCGATGCCCGTTCCACCGCACCGGCCAAGCTGGCCAGCACCAGCAGCGCCCACAACATCCGGACCCCGCTGCACGGCCCGTCGAACAGCAGCCGCTGCCCGTGCCACTCTAGCGCAACGCCTTCCAACCCCACGCCCACGCCGTTCATCCGCAGCAGCCCAGCGGTGGCGAGCGCCGACGCCCGACGCAGCGGCCAGGCGACTAGCACGTCCAGTGTCGGCAGCACCGGCACCGCCAGCAGGGCCAGCGCCAGCACCGGCCAGCGCGGCCGCACCGAGGCGCAGCGATAGAGGCCGGCCACCACCGCGCCTATCTCGATCAGCGCTGTATTGCTCAAGCCCGCCAGCGCGGAGCCCACCAGCAGCAGCGCCACGTGGAACGCTGGCACCGCGTGACTCGCGCGGACCAGCGCCCATCCCAGAGCAGCGGCCAGCGCCAGCGCGGTCGCCAGCCCCACCCCGTCCGCGCGCCCGGCGAGCAGCCAGAGGCCATGCCAGCCGCCGCCCGCCACCAGCAGCGCCGCCAGATATGCCGGGATCACGCGACCACCCCCGCGCGCCGCTGCCTGTACAGCATCCACGCGCCGGCCGCCGCGGTCAGGATCAGCAGCGCCCAGGTCTCGGGCTCGGGCACGGTGGGCACGGCGTCCGGGTCGGGCACGGGTAGGCCGTTGCCCTCGTAGTCGCGGTCCGTCTCCAGCACCACGGCGCCGCTGACCGGCGTGACGATGTTCAGCCGGTGCGCCAATGCCACGTCGGCCGCGCGCGCCGCTCCCCGGCGGTCGGCAGCGGACGCGAGCTGGCGCGCGGCCCAGAGGCGCACCAGCTGCGGCGAGCCGGTAATACCCGCTGGGTCGCGGGGCTGCCGGGTGATGGTCCAGCGCGGCGCGGCGCCCGCCACCTCGGCCAGCAGCCCGCGCAGGTCGGCGGCCGCGTCGCCGCTCGGCGACGGCAGGCGCGCGGTGTCGAACCAAGCGCTGTCATTCAACGCCAGCGCGCGGCCGGGCACGGCCTGGTAGCGCACCAGCCGCGGCCGCTCGGGCAGCCGCTCCAGCGCCTGTTCCAGCGCCGGCTCGGGTGCAGCGAAGCGCACCGGCTGCGCGCCCTGCACCCACAACAGCGTGGCGTCGGCCTGCGGCACCGCGCGCAGCGCTACCGCCAGTGCGGCGCGCCCGTCCTGGCCGCCGCGGTAGCGCGCGCTCGCCAGCGCGGCGCGCACGCGCGCTGCCTGGGCCGGCGACCAGGGCCGCGGCGCCACGAACGCGATCTGATCGCCCGCCACCACCAGCCCCACTGGACGGCCAGGCGCCACCGCGTCCAGCGCGGCGGACAGCGCCTTGGCCGCGGCGGCCACGTCGGCGGACGCGTCCACCACCAGCATCAGCGGGCCGGCGGGTGCTGCCGCGCGTGCGATCCGCTGCTCCACCGCCAGCGCCGACGCCTTGCCCCCCGCTTCCGCCAGACCCGAGGCCGCGGACGGTGCCGTGACCGGCGGTAGCCGCAGCCGGTACGCGACCAGCGCCGCGTCGGGCAGGTCGGTTCGCGCCGGCACCGGCCCCTCCACCCACACGGCATGGCGCAGGCCCGGTGCGAGGTCGAAGTTGCGCTCCGCCATCGCCGGCACCGCCAGCGTCCGCTGCCCGTCCGGGGCCACGACAAAGGGCGCGGTGACGCCGATCCGCAGCCGCACGGTCGTGCGGGGCTGGACGGGGAACACCTGCACCAACAGCCGCTGCGCGCCGTCAGTGGTGACCAGCAGCGGGTCGCGCGACCGGCGTACCACGCTGCTGTACGCCGCGCGCGCCTCGCCGCGCCCGGCGATGCTGGCCTCGCGCGGCTCGCCGTTCACCCACAGGGTCGCGCGCGACACCACCGCGCCCTCGGGTAGCGCCAGCGTGAAGCGTCCCTCGCGCTGCGTCTGCCCATGGTTGGAGAGGTCCAGTGTCCACTCCAGGTACGCCAGGTTGGACGCGGCATCGGCCACGCCGTCCAACCGCGATCCCGCCAGCGCCAAGTCGGGCACGCGCCCGCCCACTTCCTCCGCGCCAAGGTCGTCGTCCCACGCGAAGCGGCGGCCGGCGCCGCTCAGCGTGTGGCCGGGGCGGGGCACGGCGTTGAAGGCGCTGCCCGTCACCCGGTAGTAGAGCTCACGCGCCTCCACGGTGCGCGGCCGCTCGCTGAACAGCGCGCCGTTAGTCCAGGCTGACGCCAGGAAGCTGCCGATGCCGCCCGCGCGCCCGGAGTCGCCGTAGGACTGGCGCAGCAGCAGCTCGCGGTCGCCAGCCAGGCGCATCAGCCCGACCGCACCCGCCCGCGCGGCCGCGTCGCCGCCGTAGCGATCGAGCGCCACCTGCGTCACCGTGGCGCGCAGGTCCACCAGCACCAGCGCCGCCACGCCCAGCGCCAGGCCGCCGGCCAGCAGCCGCCCCCCGCCCGGCCGCGCCGTGGCCGCCGCCACCGTCCAGCGCAGCGCGAACACCAGCCCCGCCAACGGCGCGAACGGCAGCAGGCCGATGCCGAACAATACCGCGATCACCGCGACCGGCAGCATGGGCAGGAACAGCAGCGTATAGCTCGCCGCCACGCAGATCGCCGCGCCGCCGGCCAGCACCAGCCAGGCGGGCGGCTCGGCGTCCCCCTGCGCCGCCCGCCACAGCAGCACGTTGCAGGCCGGTACGAAAGCCACCAGCAACAGGTGCCAGACGGTCGGCACCGGGTCGAAGAACGCGCCCGCGCACAGGCCGGTCGCGATTTCGATCGCGATCACGGCGGCGGGAAAGACGCTGGCGACGATCAGCGCACCCGCACCCGGCGGGCCTTGACGGCGGTAGGACATGGCAGACGGCTCCTTCGAGCCGCGTCCTGCTCACTCGAAATGGAACGGTGATGCCCAGCTTAAGGAGCTGCTGTCAGCAACCTATGCATAAGCTGTGCAGAGAGCTCGAAGGGAAGGTTGGTTGGCTTGGATGAACAAATGTCCGCTCTTGGGGAGCGGCAACGGGCCAGCCGATGTCCGCAATTGGGTCATTTAACGTCCTGATCCCGGACTTTGCGGCGCGCGGCCTTCGCAGCGCGGCGTTCGGCCTGGATGACCTGGCCCGCCGGGTTGTCGCGTGGAACGCGCCGCCAGACCGCGTTGCCGAGCTCATGGTTCTTGCCGACGCATTCTTCGTACAGCTGTGTCAGTCGGCCCTGCTTGGGAGGGCGCTGCCCGCCCAACGCCGCAATGACCGCGTCGGAGTCGCCAGCGAGCACGGGCCGGTGCATCGCGTTCGCCGCGGCGTAGTCCAGCGCCGCCATTGCCGCCCGAAATTCCGCTTCGTTGTTGCCGCCCTCTATCCCGTCCAGCCTAAGCAGCAGCCGGTCGCTGCCGCAGACGACCGCGACCAGCATGGGTCCGGGGTTTGGCGAAGCGCCGCCATCGAAG
>Ga0325401_1002945_pt1 | contig 15371 bp, 6 predicted proteins | sample PopdelMetagenome_FD_205666 | JGI IMG/M metagenome (GOLD analysis project Ga0325401, IMG submission 205666) | Populus deltoides microbial communities from Bellville, Georgia, United States - Xylem-PdKOR-R2 | ecosystem: Host-associated > Plants > Phyllosphere > Stem > Wood/Secondary xylem | place...
CTCTCCGCTCTCTTTGTATTTTGATTGAAGACAGCCAGAAGCCTCACCGACTGAATTTTCGAGGGCGAATAAAGAGCTCCGAAAACTCAGGGGCTCCATGGACCTTATAACATACCTCAGGACCAAACAGAAGGTACTGTTTTTGTTCATTTAAGAGGAAATGCATGATCGGCTTTCGGCTTTCATCAGTAACTAGTGGAAGCAAACATGCCATACTCTAATAATATTGTCTTGTGTTTCAAGGAACACCATTTTAATTGTCGCCGAGGGTGGCGGTTGAAGTTTCAGCCATTAGAGTGCCAAGTTCCAAAATGGCATGCTTTTGCAATGTTTCTCATTAAGTAAACTCTTTAACCAAACTACTCAATAAAAGATGCCAGTCATTGCATATACCTTTATATTTCGACTAAACTTCAGGGGAAGGAAAAAAACAAAGGGTATGCTAATTAGTAGCAATTAATTTAACAACTGCAAATACTTGCTTCGAACGTGATTTACTGGTTACTTTGAGGGAAGGGGCAGTGTATGGGGTTTGCTTTTTTCACTTTCTAGGAGATTGATGGTCTGAGATCGATGATGGCTGAATGCCCAGAAGATAAAGACATGCTTGATATGGCAAACGAGGAATTGATTCGAGTCATGGAAGAAGAGAAAAGACTGCAGAATTTGTTGCTGAAGTCTTTACTTCCCAAGGATGATGCTGATGAGAGGGACCACATTTTGGAGGTGGGAGAAGGTAATAATACGTCTATACATAGCATCAGAAATGAAATTTCATTTTGCACCTATGGTTTTGTTTTCGGAACGCAGAACCATGAAGCTTTTTTAATGGATTCCGCCCTCTATAATGTTTATATTCTCTTGAATTTGACCAAAAAAAGTTTTGATTAGGAACTGGAGGGGAAGAGGCTTCTTTATTTGCGATGGATATATTCAAGATGTAATTTGTTGAAACATGTTATTGTTACACTATTTACAATTCTGCCCCCAAGTCTGCTTTTGAGAATAGAGACCTTTTTAAACTATAACAGGCATGAGAGATTCTCGCAGAAGAATGGTTGGAAATTTGAAGCGGTTGATATAATGGAGTCTGATTTGAAAGGATACAAGGCATGCTTCCATCTTTTGTTGAATGATTTTAATTAATCTTCTGTCTGCTCCATCTTAAACCAGTGTTCTCTAATTCTTTGTCTATGGAGGAGTTTGGTCTCAGCTTTGCATTCTAAGTCCAGACATTTTATGGGGAGTTCATCTTGTGATTGTGTGACAGATACCTAACTTCCAGTTCTCTTTGACAGGAAGCGAGTGCGACAATCTCAGGAGTTGATGTTTTTGGGAAACTCAAATTTGAGAGTGGAATTCACAGAGTTCAGGTCTCATCACTATCATGTCCAATAAAAACCATGCACGACTTTTAACAGAAATGACTGACGATTTGCTTTTGGCAGCGTGTTCCAGTGACAGAGAAGTCGGGGTGTGTTCACATGAGTGCTGTGTCTTTTGCTATCCTTCCTCAAGCTGATGAGATGCTAAACTCTGTAAATGATATCCAGAAATATGTTATCAGGAAGATTCTGAAAATTCATCACTTGAGGGTTTTGTGTTAGTCTCTAAGCATTTATAATGAAGAGCATGGTGCATCATCACGCTGTCCTCTATAACTGGCAATTATGCTCTTTGGTCATTATAGTATTTGGAAGTATCAATACATCTCATTTCTGTTCTCGGATGACCCCTTTTGATGTTTCAGTTCCAATATGATTGGATTTTGGAACTTGTTTTGATTGGATTTTGGGACTTGTTTTGATTTGCTGTATTTGGGGCTTCTGCTGCTAGACGTTCAATTAAGGAATGAAGAATTGAGAATTGGCGCTTACAGGTCTGGTGGTTCTGGTGGCCAGCATGCAAATACCACCAACAGTGCTGTTAGAAACTTAGAATAACTCATCTTCCGACCAGGAAAACTGTTTCCGTACAAGATGAACGATCCCAGTATCTGGTAAAGGATTCTCGTCAATTACACTTTTGGCTTCTGAGTATTTGGGATCTTTGGTCGCTACTGGCCTCTCTTTTCATTTATTTGAGATAATCTTTTCTTACGATTGCAGAGATATTTCCGTAGTTTAAAAGTAGATTCTTATTGAAACTAATGGTAATTGATTAAATAGCAGAGTAGAAGATCTCGTGATTGAACCGCAAATAACATTCAAATGGATTTAAAACATAAATAGCCATGTATTATTTTCAAACACACTTTAATGTCAATTTCTGCCTTTGAAATTTTGTTATCCAGGTCCCATTGGAGGGATGAATTCTGGGTTGTATGTATTTCAAATCACACACTAAATTGCTAATAGTAGCAGTGCCTTTAATTATGATTTGTTTATTTCTGCTTCTTTTCCATGTCATGTAGTGGAGCCACGAGCATATGAATTCCATCTCCTCAATGGTTTGCTTATGCAATTTTTCTCTTTATGATTCTTGGTAGAATAAATCAAAAGCCCTTAAGGTGCTATGTGCAAAGCTGTATGAAATGGAACGGTCAAGTATTCAAATGAGTCGATCAAGACTTCGTTCAGAGCGAGCGAGCATCATTTGTCTGTCCTTTTTCCCAAAATGATTTGGAGCTCTTATGTGTTCTTGAACAGATTGGCAGCAGAGACAGATCTGAAGGCATCTGAACATCCAACTTTCCTCAAGGGGGTGTCACTGATCATCGTTTAGGCATCACTCATCATGCAATTAATGATGTTGATGCAGGGCGAGAGTCTGGATGTCTTCATTGATGCTTTTCTTCTACAGCAGGAAATGGATCTTTTCATAGGCCGTTACATGTCGCTAGAAACATGTAAAATCTTTCAGAGTAGACATCGCCCATTGCACAACTACGTCATGTATCATGATTTATTTTTTTAATGAAAAAAAAACAGGTCATTACAGTTTCTGTCTGAATTACGGACAGTAAATCCTGCCGCCATTCTCGTGGACTTTGTCCTACCTAGTCCATGACTAATTTCTGCATCATTATCTCCTTCTAGGTTTTTCGATTTCTGAAGAGTTCATGTGGGGTTTCATTGTCAGCATTGAAATGGATGAAAGATTGTTTGTAACATGATGGGAGCGCAGTTGTTGACAGAAATTAATTTTTTTCTTCCTTGCAACCCTTGAAATCAACAAGTCCAATCAATGCCGCTAATCATGTGAGCAGAATTCATGATCTCCAGGCGATAATCTTTACCCCACCAACCTGCTTGTTGTAAGGAGAGAGAGTGAGAGAAAACGCTAATGGCCATCCTCTCCTCTCATCCAGGAGAAGGAATGTAAGAAGAGCGCACCCCACAAGCAAGTGGATGATAAAATTGATGAATCTTATCCACCCATCGACTCCAAGACATTAGTGGATTAAAAATCATGATTTTGCCTCGAAGGAAGAAAACCAAAGGTTAAGACCTTTGAGAGAGCTAAACCCATGGGGATGAAATTGCCAAACAAGTGGAGCATGGGGGACGCATTTTCTCGAACCTTTTTTGGTCGATTTCAACACTCCTCGCAAAGTCCGCCAATCCAGACCTAGATAAGTAAGAAAATCAATAAAGGGATTCTTAGTCATAGTTGTGATATTTCAATTGTCTTATCCATATCATTCTTTTGATTAAGAAACACAACTATGTACCTCCTAAAGGAAAGATGATAGGATATTATATCACTAGATATATACGGTTTTGTTGTTGGTTAGATAATTTTTTTTAAAAAATTAATATTAAACTAATATAACAGTGTTTTAAAAAAAAACAATATTAAATGATAAAAATAAAAAAATAAGCAAAAAAAATCTCAACTCTTGTTAACCTTTAAACTCGTGCTCGAGTAATTTGACTAAAAATAACTAAATTGAAAAAACTTTGAAGTTGAATCCTCTACAAACCATATGTTGAAGAATAAAGTTGAAAAAAACAAAACCTAACATACAAAAGGATAAAAAATAGTAAATAGCAAATATAAACAGAAAAAAAAAACTCGAGCATGCTCGGGTCAACCTACCAAAACCACAGGTCATGTTATAAGATCGGGATAACTCGGTAGAAAGAAAAATCAAGAAAATCATGAAATCCAATTTAGAAAAAAACCAATGTCAAAATGAGATGAGAAAAAAATAAGTAAAAAAAAAAAACTTGATCCCAACACTACTTAGCTTATGAAACCTGTGCAAAAACCATTTGATTAGAAGCATCAAATAAAAAAAAATCATGAAGATCAATTCTCAAAAAATTAAATATTAAAGAATAAAATAAAAAAAAATCAATAACACAACAAGATTTCAAAGAAAAAAAATAACAAAAAGGAAAAAAATTGAGGGGGGGCTGGATTAACCCACTAAATATGTGATGAGATCAGGACAATCTTATAAAAAGGTAAACAGAAAAAACCATAAAGACTATTTTTTTTCTAAAAAAATCAATGTCCAATAATAAGATCAAAAAATAAAATAAGTCCATAAAAAAGACAGGAAGCTATGTCAGCTCATAAAACTCGTGACCTGAGTCATTTAATTAGAAGCATCAAACCTAGAAAAACTAAAAACCCCAAACCTTAAAAAACCAAATCTCAAAGATAAAATTGAAGAAAACAAACATTCAATCACAAAAAAAATAAAAAATATCATTCAAAAAATGAGGATTAAATTTGAAAAAAATTAAAAATAAATGAGAGGGTGGATAATTTTGAATTGTAGGGCTAAATTGAAAAGAAAAATTAATTTTACAAAAAAGTTAAAAAAGAAACCACCCAAAAAATAAGGACCAAATTAAAAAAAAACAACAAACTAAATATTTTGATTAAAGGATGGAATTGGATACAATTGAAAGTTTATAAAAGAGATAAGAAAAAAAAATTAAGAAAAAAAAGAACCAGGATCAAATTTGAGAAAATTAAAAATGAAAAATCTAGAAGGATAAAATTAAAAAATAAAACAAAAAACTTACAAAAATGCTAAGGACAAAAATAACAAATCAAAAGTATAAGGATTGATATTAAATATCCCCAACTAAGAGGACTATCCTGTAATTTTAATTTCCAAATGCAAATTTCAAGGAAGGAGAGGGAAAAAAAAACATCTCTGACAACAATTCGTCGAGAAAAATTAAACACAAGTCACTATTAGAGAAAGAGGATGTTGCAGGGAATCTAATGACATGATGGAAGATAATTTTCACCACCATAGGAACCGCACGCACCATCTAAGCATGACAGGACCCTTCCGCGTCACTGACACGTGCCAAATAAATTTTAAAATTTAATAATTCTTAATTAATGTTAAATACCAATTTATCTCTAATTTGCTTATAATGCAAAAACCAACATGAAAATCCAAAAATACCCCCAAAACAAGCCTATTTTTTTTATTCCAAGGTTAAGTTAGTAATTGAACTATATGAAAAAAATTAAAATCTCAAAAAAAACCCCTAACAACCAATTATCTGATTTTTGTCTTTAAGGACGATGAAGGTATTTTACTATTCTAAAAAACATGAGAAGACCTTTGTACCTCTAATTAAAACATTAATGACAAATGGATCATATGAGAAAGTCCATTTTACCCCTAAGCTTGGCCTTTTAGGTTGATTTGATTAAGGGTAAAATTGTCAAATCATTGTTACAATTCATAGTGTTTTGTGTTTATAGCTACAATATTTCTTCCATACTCTATATGTTTTTGTTAAATACTATAAAATAAAAGAGATGGTGATTTTACTGCTCAACATCTTACAAATCACTATTCATTTCGATAGTGTGTTTTTTTGTTTTAGGTTTTTTTCAATTTATATATATATATATATTTTAATTTTATACTTCAACATTTAGTTTATTAGAGATTAAGATTTATGATTTATAGTGGTTTGCTTTATACGTGGTTAACTTAGTCTCATAACCCATGTCATGAGTTTGGCGGGTTAACTTAATTGATTCAAGTTTTTTGTTTGTTTTTTTTAATTGATATTTTTTTCAATTTCATCCGTCAATATTGAGTGGATTGAGAATTAGACTTCATAATTTATTTTGGTTTGCTTTCTATTAGGTTATTTCAGTCTCATAACTCGGGTAGTATAATTTTTTATCTTTTTTTAATTAATATTTTTTCAATTTCATCTTTCAACATCGAACTGATTATGAATTAGGCTTCATGATTTATTTTAGTTTACTTTTTATGAGGTTATCTCGATCTTATGACTTGTGTCACATGTTTTGTGGGTTAACCCGTGTAAACCGAAATCGTTTTGTTATGTCTTGTTTTTATATTGAATTATTTTTTCAATTTTAACCTTCAACAATGAGTTTATTGAAAATTGAGTTTCATTATTTATTTTGATTTACTTTCTATAGGCTATGATAATCTCATGACCTTAGTCGCAAGTTTGACAAGTTAACTTGTGTTGACTCAGATTATTTTTTTGTTTAGTTTCTATGAGGTTATCACAATCTCATGATTTGGATAACGGATTTGACAGGTTAACTCATGCTAATTTTTTTTTATTTTTAGTTTTTTTTTCAATTTCATCCTTCAATATCTGGTTGATTTAAAACCAAGCTTCATATATTTTTTTTCATTTTGTTTTTTATAAAGGGTCATTTGGTTGACTTGGGTCACGGGTTTGACGAGTTAACCCAGGTTGACTCGGGTAATTTTTTTTATTTCATCCTTCAACATTGGGATTGCTTATCCTGATGCACGAGTTAAATTAGGTTTTTTTATTCTGATTTTTTTCTCAATTTTATCTTTCAACATTTGATTAATTTGAAATTAAGCTTCGTATTTTTTTTCTTCCTATGAAATCATTCTGGTCTCATTACCTGGATCACAAGTTTAACTGGTTAAACCATTTTGACTCGAGTTTTTTATTTTTTTTAATTGATATTTTTTTAAAAAAAACAATCTCTTTCAACATTGGATTGATTGAGAATTGAGTTTCATAATTTGTTTTCATTTGCTTTCTATAGAGTTTACCCCAATCATATGGCCCGGTTTGTAGATTTGATAGGTTAACTCAAGTTGTTTGTTTTTTTTATCTTTTTTTAATTGAATTTATTTTTTCAATTTCAATATTCAACATTGATTTAATTAGGAATTGAGTTTCATATTTTGTTTTGATTTGTTAACTATAAGGTTATCTCAGTCTCATAATACAGGTCGTGTATTTGATAGGTTAAGCCGGATCGATCTAGTATATTTTCGTCTCAATATGTTTTTAAAAACATGTCGTCTTAAATTTATTTTAATTAAATTATATTTTTAATAGTTTTCAAATTATTTTTAGACTAATCAAATTAACTAAATTATATCAAATCAACTCCTATATAATTTATATTTAATTCTACCAGAGAATATGTTAGTAGCATACAATATCCTTTTATATTAAAGAAAAAGAGCGCAGAGTAATACAATAGAAACTTAGAAGCAAAGACCACGGATATGGTGCAATCCCTTGGGTCCAAAACTGTGAGGACTGAAGGAGACAAGTGAACATACCTATCATAAAAAGGCTTCCTCATTCTAGGAACCTTAATGAGAGAGAGAGAGAGAGAGAGAGAGAGAGAGAGAAGAAGTAGAAGAGGTCTGGATTGGTTTTCTACTCACCGCCGGTTCCATTCAAAGAATAAATAAAGATATCATTCCCTTTTTACTCGTTGATTCAATTCTTTAACAGCCAGCTACCATTTCTTTCTTCCCACATAAAAAAGTCCATGAAAATGACCAATTGTGAATGCTTGGAGATGTAGAAAAAACCCCAGCTAATATGCAATCCAAGCCACAAAAGTCTCTTTCTTTACTTGCAAGGTAGAAATTTGGATCATGTGAACATGTTCTGATTGGCTTAAGATGAAATCTGCCTGTCCATTTCCACTATTGGTTTAGTGAATTTGATATCAAATTGATTAACAGAGAGAGAGAGAGAGAGAGAGAGAGAGAGTTTCTTGTGATGCCTGTAGTTCCGGATCTAACAACAATCGGATTCCAATGCTAAAAATAAAAGTAATTAATCAGATTCTATTTCTGAGAATGGTTGATGATGTGTCACGCTTTGTCCCTTCTGATTATTGGTTTCCTGATTTGGACCGGAAGGATTGATATTATTTTCTTGTAATCCATGTTGAGTTTATCACTCTTTGTTTTAAATATTGCTGACGCATGGACCTTGACTTCGCAGGGCCATTTGTCTCTGACACAAATACAGATCCCTTCCTAAAAGAAAACAAAGGGAGAAGCTGTGGCGGTTCATAACAAGCAACAACTGACACAACCCTAAGAACTGAGGGGGGGTTGGAATCTGAAACAGAATCAAACAAACTACCAGACATGATTCTGTCAAGCTTCTTTCAATGAATACTATAATGTGAATGAGCAACTGGGTCTTCCTTGTTTTCTGGAAAAATCTAAGCAGGTGTCAGAAGTGATCAGAACTGAAAGGGTGATTGTTTTGTTTTGGTTCGGCAACTTGTGTTCGAGTGACATGGATGATTTACCAAAAGTTTTGTATGGGTGGAGCTGGGAAGAAAACAAGCTGTTTGAGATGGCTTTGGCTGTGGTTGATGAAGAAGACCCAGATAGATGGAAGGTGGTTGCAGCCATGGTTGGAGGGAGGAAGAGTGAAGAGGATGTGCAAAAACATTATGTGATCCTTTTAGAGGATTTGCAGGGTATAGAGTCTGGTAAATTGGATCACACACTTGTTGGAGAAGCCCAGCCTTGTGTTCAAGTTGACTGCTCTCAATCTGTATGTTGGACAGATGAAGATCACAAGTATGTATTATAGCTTTAATTGATGAATTGGATTTGCTTTTAAAAAAATTTCTTTTCCTATTCTGGTTCTTCTTCCTTCTTCTTTCTGTCCGTGTTGAAGTGTTTTCATTAACATATTCTGGCTCTAATCTGATGATGCTCCATGCCCGCTGTAGATATTCAGAACAGCTTCATTTAATTCTTCTAAAAGTATTTATCTTCATATCCATTCCAGATTCTCAAGTCACTAAAACACATTCAATTTATTATCTTGAAAATTCTTTATCATTTCCGTTCAGAATTTCAGATACACTCATTTTAATCGTTTGGTCAACCATGTGAATCCGATATTGCCAGTCTGAGCGACCAAGGGCCAGATAACATAGAAAATCTTTTGGTCTTTCCACCTTTTTCTACTAGGATTTTTCTGGTCTGCCTGTCATCCTTGTTTTGGTTTCTTTGACAAAATATTTCTCAGGCCATTGAGATAACAGTGTCCCAATAGGGCCCGCCAATTCCTCCCGAAAAATGCATCAGGTTTATACCTTTCCGCTGTCTAATTATGCAGTGATTTCTGGCTGATGCATTTTTATTTCCAGTCTAAAGAAAACGATCAATACAGCATATCTTGGTCGCGAGTAGCAATCCACTATTCTTCAGTCAACATACACTCAACATACGGCAAGCCTTGAGGAAACTAGGTGTAAAATCACTTGTAATAAAAAAATTAAACGTGGAGAGCACAAAGTAAATTAACGTCTTTGTCTCAATAGATTTACCATTTTAGCGTGAATAGGCTGCATGTAATGTATCAGTGATTGGAGCCAGCCTGGTATCATGATTTAATTTATTTCAGACAGGTTAAAAATTCTCCTTGCCAGTAGCTTTTTGAGTTCCAACCAGAAAGAGATTTTTACTCCTTTGGCAGTTAGATTTCAGTTTGCTCAAATGTCTTATTTCTTTTGTTGCTCCTGAACTTTGCTATATCTTCGTATCCAGGTTGCTGATACGACTGGACATAGATTGATTGGTAGGGTTGGCAAACAATTCATCAGAGCAGAACTATTCCTGTTGAGCTACTGCTCAGGAAGATTGCAAGTCAGGAACATAATTGATGGTGGTAGGAGTATCAATTCTTAAGCTTTGTTCGTAGTTTGTAAGGTACAATATATATCTGTCCTTTGTAAATCAGAAGTTGCCAATGAAATGTGGATCGGAAGTGTTAATCTTCCAATCTTTGCCTTCCATTTTCTTTCCTTTTCCTTTTTTGAATTCCAAGTCTTAGCCCGACAGTCAACCATCCCACTTGTTCTTTTGCTGTTTATTACCAATGGTTTAAGTACTTAGGATTTCACAACTGGCCAGAACCATCTTGGACTTGTCTCATGCTGACCACCTGAGGCTCCTTTACCAGCACAATGTGATCAAGATGTCTAACTAAAGAAATGTTGTTAGGATTCCATACACCACACCGATTTTTGTTTATCACCAAGTCTAGTTTATGAAGAAAGCGAGGAGCTTGTGAAATAAATATTCAGAAAAGTACAATGTGCTCTGCACATTAAGCAGCCATGTGCAAGGGGAACGAACTAGGTCCAAAAAAGCGAACGGTTGACATTCCTGCATTTGTCGCAGCACAATGTTATGTTGAAGCAAAAGTACACCGTGAGAGCATGAAAATTGTTCTGTTACAATGCCATTGAGGCCCCCCGATAGTCATGGTAAAACTTGAAATTACAATCCTTTTGAGGAAATACAAAGTAAAATATTGATGCTTTGTAAAGTTGATGTTCTTCAAGGAAGACGATACCAACATCACGATCATCAGATTATCAGTAGGTTACAAGGAATTCTCGCCTGTACTGAGAAGTTGATTCTAAGCTTTTTAGTGTCCAAACAAAGATCTCCATTGCTATTGATCAATGCCTTGGTTTTTCCTGGCAGCTCATGGCAACGTTTTGATCAATAAGCTTTTTAATACAATGATGTCATAAATCACTAATGGTCAGTGCTAGGACGATTTTTTTTCTTCTTGTTGAATAAAGTGCAGCTGCTGCTACTATATATCGCTTATCACAGTTCTAAATTAAGTGACAGAAAAAAAAAGTTAATGGAAACAAAAGAAGGGAGGAGAAAAAGAAGAGCCACAAGCCAGGGAAGAGGCAGTGCATGGGTAGAGCCAAAACAAGTACTTCTGTTAGTAGCTCCATCCATGCTCTGCCTGTTCCCCGTCTTCATCTGTCTCTTTCTGCTCCCTCTCCCCACGATCCCTGTTTACGTACCTTCACCTTTCATTGTGCTTCCATACCATGCCAGCTACTGCCACCAAAATTAACCTCTCAAAGCCTCAGCCTTCTCCTTGAAAAAAATGCTTACAACAAAGTTTTGGAACACGCTTCCCCTTGGGTGATTTGGGACCAAGCTGTCCATGGGGCTTTTATAATTCGACATGGCAAAGCATTATAGTACAGACATGTACTACCAGTTCTACTTGGGCTAGCTAACCCTGTACTGCCTCCTTTCAGTACTAATCAAATTAGGATTTCCAGGGCATTTTTTAAAGTGTAATGCGTACTGCACTCTTTTTTGTACTTGTGAAACTCAAGTCATTAACAAAAGTAATTAAACCATTCTTAATTATACTGATTGTCATATGCAATTATTTTAAAAAAAATGTAACTCTTTACTATCTTCTTTATACAAATTCCGCAATCATATTCATAAACAATTATTTTATAGGGGACTTGATTGGAAATATTAATAGAGTTACTCCCAACAACCGAAATCTCCAAGATCCTTCACTGGTGAACAGATATTTGATTTTATAAAACTGAAATTAGGTCCGCGAAGATAACCATGTCATGTGCAGGTTGCAGACTTGTCGTCCTGCCAGTGGAGTAAAATGTAGATTCTGATTTGCTCCCACGGAAACCAGAAGGCAGAAAAAACATGGATTACCATCGAAATCAAGAGAGCAGAACAAATGCCACACTAAAATTAAAGCATTGCATAATCCGATACAAACCCTTAAAAGTCACACTTGCATCAGAGTTCAACCTCCTTTCCCGTCTAACCTATTCCTAAAACTAAACAGGCAGCCTGATATCGATCTATCTGACATGTGCTTAATGAATTTAAGGTACAGCTCTAGAAAACGTGATGCATCTAATAGGCCACATTGCATGATACTTTATTGTGGCCTTCTCCTTTGCACCTGCTGCAATGCAGTGGCCTTTTAACCACTCCTCTTGACCGAATTCTTCTCTTTTTGGGAGAGCCAGAGATTCGACGAAGAGGGGAAGGAAGTACCTGAACCTCTGACAATTCTTGAGGTGCAGGCTTATCCACTGTTGGAACAGGCTTTATTGATTCAGAATATGTTAAGCGATAAGCTTCAGTTGTATAAAATTTGGAGCAGTAATCATATACATCCCTACCAATGTGTTGAAGCACCGCCACAGCATGCGAACACGGGAAACCATTAAGTTGCCATTCCCTGCAACTGCAGTCCCAGGCATCTATGTTAACAACATTAACTGCACCCAAAAAATCCTGCACCTCAAAAGTGTTACTGGGTGAAAACATAACTTGAAGCGACTGTGCCTTGAGAATCTCTTTCTGCAATTTATCCTCCACAGATGGAGTTAATCTTGTAATCCACTGATCTGAATCCACCTTTCGAGTGTAAATTAGCTCCATCAATTTATGGCGAATGGTATCAATAATCTTTGTTACTGGTAATGCCGTGAGCTCATTTAACCAACTATAAAATGACTCAGCAATGCCTGATGTTATATGGTTGTACCTTGCACCTTCGAAAAATGAGTTTGCCCAGTGCACAGGCTCACTTTGCAAAATCCATTCATAAGCTTCGGGTGAAATACTCTTGATGCTTTCGATGCACTTTCTAAATGCATCAAGTGTAGGAGCATATGCAGCATCGTAAAGATGTCCAACGATGACACCAATAATTTCATGAATGCATGGACCCTTAAGATCCCTCTTCAACTCTTCTGCCAGATAGCGAAGGCAATAAGCATGGTAAGAATTCTCAAAAACCACAGAAATTGACTGTCCTAGTGCCATCTGTCTATCTGCCACAAATGTTATTGGCTGAAGTGTCGGAAGTGCAGATTTCAACTGTACCAAAAACCAATGCCAGTTATCACCATTCACCACATCCACAATAGCAAAAGCAACAGGGAAAATACCATAATTTCCATCCACTGCTGCTGCAGTCAGCAATTCTGACTGATATTTTGATTGCAGGCTCATAGTATCAAGGAAAAGCAAGGGGCGACAACCACTCTGAAAACCATGTAGTGAAGCATGAAAGGCAACAAATAAACGATGAAAACCCAGGTCCTCCCTGGTGTTAAGAGAGACAGCAGTACCCGGATTTGTCTCTACAATCTTCTCGCACAACCATGGTAATTGATTGTAGGCCTCTCTGTATGAACCCTGAATCTCCTCTGTGGCAGCCTCCATCCAACGTCGAACCTGTGAATATCTCAATTCAATTCCAAATTCCTGCTGAATTTGATTAGCAATTTCCTTGGGTTTGACATTAGGACTATCATGCAACTTTTCTTTGACAATACCTTCCACTACTTTCTTTGAGGCTCGAGGATGACTATCTGTACCAGTACCAGCTCCACATGTATGTATTTCATTCAGCCTCTTAATTCGGAATAAGTGTGTGGTAGACAACCTTGATGCAAAAATCCTCCAAGGGCAGCCATCAACACTACACTTGACACTTACACGCATACTATCATTTTTCTTAAACTTGACTGTGAATCCCTGAGCAATGGAATACTTGCGTAAAGCATCACGGACTTCACGGACATTATTAAACTGCTGGTGAAGACCAGTTATGCAATTCTCCCATAACTTAACACGTTTCAGCTGTCCAACACTCTCAATTTCACTAGCAGCTGCAGCCAAGGTGTTGAATCGCCCAGCATTCTCAGAAGCAGGAGCAGAAGCAAGAAAAGCAGGAGCGGGAGCGGGAGCAGCAGCAACAGGCGTAACATTGAGAGGGGTCTCTTGTTGGACCAATCTCTTCTTGCTGGCCCTGGAAGACCAATCATACATTAACATGAAATAAAACACAAGTATGACAATTACATCAGTTTGGAAACAATTATATCCACATGGTCAGCAGCATCTCATTACAGTTCAAATCAAAGATCAGACCCTTGCCAACATTTTAAGAATACCATAAGAAGCCAGGCGATCCATCCAACAGAGGAAAGTAACATAAACCTTCCTCTTCCACATTTTAAGAAGATATGCAAATTACCTTTTCCGTGGAGTTGTAATCAGGGCTCCAGTTGTACTAGGCATAACTGAGGCTAAAGCTGTTGAGTTCTCATTCTTAATGACAAAAACATCCACAGTCACCGAGTTTCCATGAAAATCAAGGAATCGTTGAAGGTCTTTGTCACTCGAAATCGTGATCAGAGTCCGCATGTTATTGGGCAGAAAGTACTTGATGGTCATTGAATCAGCTCCATACTTCCACATATCAGCCATCTCCGACCTCAAATCATCAAATTTAGTCTCACGACTTACACTAATAGCATGGGCATCTCCACCAACATATGACAAGGAACCATCACTAGCAGTGGTAAATTTCCCACCAGATTGACATATCACAATAGGGTTACTCATCACTTTTTTCCAATTCTTTGCCACAAGTGTCAATTATCGAATTCAACAAGACCAAAACAAATAATCTGTCCAGAAAAGAATTAAAAAATAAATTAATTAATCAATGGAAATCCAGTTCTAAACAAGACATAGCTAGCTGTAACAAATTATAAAATTTGAAATACACAAATCTTGACAATTGATATCCTTTGTACGCAGTCACAGGACTATTCAGCAGGTTCAAACAGTAAGCATGCTAAGCAATTGTTAATTAAAAAAAAAAGCTTTCTTTCTTGCAAATTATGAAATATAAAAAATTGAACGCAGGAGCAAACCTAAATTCAACATATGACAACAATGTAGTACGAAAATAGAATAACTTTGATAGAAAAACAATCAAAAGAAAAGAGAGGGAAACAAACTGACCCAGGTGCTGAAATTGCAAGACAAGGCCAAAAACCCTCGCTTTTACTCCATCAAAGAAGAAAAAAGAAACCCTGGATTTAAGGTTTTTTTTTTGGGGGGGGGGGGGGGGTTAGGGTTTGAATTAAGGTGGGTTTTGGGTTTTGATGATGAAGGAGGTGAATTGAAATAAAATTGTGGTTTTGGATTGATTGGAAATTTCGAGGTTAGGTTTTGGACTTCTAGGGATCTCTCTCCTCTCTCTCTCTCTGTCAAAATTCTCAAAAGTACCGAGAGTTGGATGAAAACGCAAATTACCATAAAAAAGAGTGGCTGACCTATATAAACAAAGACAAATTCACTCCTCGTTTTCATTGTTTTTGGGCTTTAAATGTGGGCCTATTGTCGGTGTACTAGGCTGGAAATGCAATCTCATAGTTGGGCCGTGTATTCTAATTGTAGGCCTGGTTGAATGCAGATCAGTCAGGACATATAAAGACAAACCAAATAATTCCTTAACGTGTCAGCCCATACTAAT